>Ga0207702_10000224_pt1 | contig 66083 bp, 56 predicted proteins | sample KBSCornC62_FD_184302 | JGI IMG/M metagenome (GOLD analysis project Ga0207702, IMG submission 184302) | Corn rhizosphere microbial communities from Kellogg Biological Station, Michigan, USA - KBS Corn C6-2 (SPAdes) (version 2) | ecosystem: Host-associated > Plants > Roots > Rhizosphere > Soil ...
CAGTTCGTCGCGGCGATATTGTTCACGGGTGATTTCGGTCCAACACATGTTGTGTGCTCCCTCGAGTCTTCGCAAACACGAAGGAATCACAACGGGCTGGAATCACTCAACTTTCTTTTTCGGTCAGACTCTGAGGATGTCGTGCCGAACACCGCGATGCTGGGCGATCCGCTCGCAGGCCGCTTCATCACCGCCGACGGCAAGCCGGTCACCGACGCATTTTCCGGATGGCGCAATGCGGCGATCATGGCTGGGCATTGGGCACTGTACGGCATCGGCATGTTCGTCGTCGAGGAACGCGCGACTGGACGATTCGCTGGGCGGGTTGGTCCCTGGACGCCGCCGGGCTGGCCCGCCTTCGAGGTCGGCTGGGGCATCGCCAGCGATTTCCGCGGCAAGCGTTTTGCGGTCGAGGCGGCGCGGGCGGCGATCGACTGGTCGTTTGCCAGCTTCGAGATCGATCAGATCGTTCACAGCATCGACCGCGACAACGCCGCCTCGCAGGCGGTGGCGCGGAAGCTCGGCGCCCGGAAGGGCCGTGAGATCGATCTGTTCGGCCATGTCGCGGATTTGTGGATTACCGACCGTCCGAAATAGGCCGGCTGGTTTGAACCGGCGCGCGATCTCGACTACAACGCGTGCCGTCATTTCCGCTTGGGCCGGTCCGATGTCGCTTGCCACGATCGATCTCACGTTGCGCGCCGCGACGGTGGCGTTGCTGCTGGCGCTGGCGGCCGCGTTTTGGCGCGACTTCCGCCATGTCGCGGCCGGACGCATCACCATTGCGCTGGCGCTCGGGACGATCGCGCACGCGGTCACCACCGAGATCGGCTCGACCGCGCCGGTCTCGGTCTGGCACGCGCCGTTGATCGCGCTGTCGACCGGCGATGCCGTGGTGGTTTGGCTGTTCACGCGCGCGCTGCTCGACGATACGTTCGTGCCGCGCTGGTGGCATGCGCTGATCTGGGCGGCGGTCTCGGCTTACAGTTTCGTCAGTTGCCTGTGGATCGCGCCTGCGGTTCACGGCCGACCGGCCATCATCGCGGTCAATCTGCTCGCGCTCTGCTTTATCGCGCTGGCGCTCGCCCAAACCATCACCTCCTGGTCGGCCGACCTGGTCGAGCGACGTCGTAACTTGCGGATTTTCATCGTCAGCGCGACCGTGCTCTATGGCGGCGTCACCGCGCTGTTGCAGATTTCGATATGGGGCCGCGATACCGCCGCGATCGCCAACGTCGCGAATGCGGCCGTGCTGACCGGCATCGTGGCCGTGATCAGCTATGCGATGATGCGGGTCAATGCCGCGGACCTGTTTGCAACGCCCAATACGGCTGCCGCGAATGTTTCCGGCCCGGCCGCTGTGGTCGAGGATACCGGCGCGGATAAAAAACTGGTCGATGCGTTGATGCGGTTGATGGCCGATGAGCGGATCTATCGCCACGACAACATCAGCATCGGCACGCTGGCGACCAAGCTTGCGATCCCGGAATACCGGTTGCGGCGGCTGATCAACCAGCGGCTCGGCTATCGCAACTTCAATGTCTTCCTCAACAATCATCGCATTGAGGAAGCCAAGGCCGCGCTCGCCGATCCCACGCAGGCCGAGGTTCCCGTCATCACCATCGCGATGGATGCCGGCTTCCAGTCGCTCGGGCCGTTCAACCGCGCTTTCAAGGCCACGACAGGCGTGACACCGACCGAATATCGCAAGTCGAAGGCGTCGGTCGCCTGATCCTCTAAGGCACTGTGATATCTCGGTATTTTCGAAATCGGCGAGATCGCCCGTGATTTCGACCAGCCGGATTCGCAAATCCGGCGAGCAGCGCCTCGCAAATTCCTGCGGGATGGCCGGCCAAGCGCATGATGCGCATGCCGGAGAAAGCCAATGACCCGCCGACGCATGATCCTCCTCCTCCTCGCGACCACCGCCGCGCTCGGAGCGCTCGTGTTCACCGCCGCTCGCGCCCACGACGCTCCAAAAGTCGCAACCGGCTTTGTCGCCGACATCCTCTGTTCCTCGACCTTCGTGTCGGGTCTCGATCCCGATCGCGTATTGTCCGAAACCGTCGATGCGATGCCCGGCGTCAATTGGATCGCCTGGGCGCTGCATGCCGATGTCAACAGGACAAAGCGCGACGTCACGGTGACCTTGCTTGGGCTCGGCCGCAGCCATGCGATCTATCGCGACGGCTATGGCTGCACGCTGGATCATGGCACGGTTGCCGAATTGGCGATGCCGCCGAACGACCGCAAGCCGGCGCTGCTGCCGGAGATCGCCGGATCTGCATTGGTCGCGCCGGCGACGCCGCAACTCGATGCCGCGCTCGATCGCGCCTTCGGCGAGCCGCATGCGCCGACCTATCGCCGCACCAAGGCGGTGGTGGTGGTGAAGGATGGCCATGTCGTCGCCGAGCGATACGCAAAAGGCTATGGCGTCGACACGCAGGTGCTGGGCTTCTCCGTGACCAAATCGGTCATTTCCGCGCTGACGGGCATTCTGGTGCGTCAGGGCAAGCTTTCGCTCGACGGACCGGCGCCGGTTGCGGCGTGGAAAAATCCTGACGATCCTCGCCACGCGATCACGGTCGATCAGTTGTTGCGCCATACCGCGGGGCTTGCGATCGGCAGTTCGCTGCAGGCGTCGCTGGCTTCCACGCTGGAACCGGTCAACCGCATGAAATTCGGCGAGTCCGACATGGCCGGCTTTGCCGAAAGCATGCCGCTGGCGACGCCGCCCGGCAACGCCTGGAATTACAATGACGGCAATTACGTCATCCTGTCGCAGATCATCCGCGAGGCGGTCGGCGGCCATGCGGCGGATGTGATGCGATTCGCGCGGCAGGAACTTTTTGCGCCGCTCGGCATGCATGACGTGACACTGCAATTCGACGCCTCGGGCAATCCGGAAGGATCGGGCGAGATGCTGGCGACCGCGCGTGACTGGGCGCGGTTCGGCCTGCTCTATCTCGATGACGGCGTGGTCGGCGGCAAGCACGTCTTGCCGGAAGGCTGGACAAAATATTCGGCGTCGCCGACGCCGAACGCCTGGGTCGGCTATGGCGCCGGCTTCTGGACCAATCAGGGCGACAGCTTTGGGGCGAACTATCGCATCAAGCATGGATGGCCGCGCGATGCCTTCATGGCCAAGGGCACCATCGGGCAATATGTGATCGTGATCCCGTCCGAGCGGCTGGTGATCGTGCGGCTCGGCATCTCCCCGAACTGGCCCGACGTCGACGGCGTGTCGCAGCTGATCAGGGACGTGATCGCGGCGACGGGCGCGGCGAAATCGGCCAGCAACTAGTTTACTGCCGTCCCAACTGCGTCGCCTGTTCGACCTTATCAAAACGCTCCAGCGACAGGATCGCATCCGCGAGCTCATCGGCGCGTCCGTTCAGCACCGGGCGAGCGAGCGTCAGGAATTTCTGCTGCATCGCCTGCGCGTCGGGGAACGAGCTTGGCTCGCCCGAGGGATCGAAGAACAGCCGCTCATGCACGCCGTCGTCGGTGGTGATGCTGACGCGCGCGCCGAACGGATGGGTGCGGCCGATTTCGAGCCGGTCGTCCTGCACCACGTCGAACTTGTCGGCGAGCGTATCGACCGCCTTGTCGCCGAGCCGCTCGTAATCGTCCCAGCCAAAACGGCCCTGGTCCAGCGCCACCGCGCCGGTAAAAAACATCGAGAACTGGCCGCCGACGATCGAGGTCGGATGCCGCTTGGTGGCGGCGTCGCCCGTCAATACGATGCCGTTGCGATGCAGCCCGATCTCGACCTTCTTGACTTGTTCGGGCGTCAGATTGTGCTCGCGCCGCATTGCGATCAGCGCATCGATCGCCGCATGGGTGTAGCGGCAGCTCGGATACGGTTTGACGCCGATGTTCATGGTCTCGTAGACCTTGCCGAGCCCGGCCACCGCCTTGTCGGGATGGGCGTTGTCGCTGTAGCCGACCAATAGGCCGTGCTTGCCCTCGATCGATTCCGAGGAGCCGACGAATTCGTTGCGCGCGAGCGTCGCGGCGATTACGCCGTTCATCGCGGCGGCGCCGACTTGGTAACGCTTGTTCCAGGCGCCGTTGACCAAAAATTGCAGCGAGCCCGCCGCCTGGCTGCCGGACACGCCGAACGCGGCGATGATCTGTTCCTTGGAAAGCCCGAACAATTTTCCCGCCGCCGCGGCGGCGCCATAGGTGCCGGCGGTCGCGGTCGGGTGAAAGCCGCGCGCGTAATGCGAGGTCGGATCCAGCGCGTTGCCGAGCCGGCAGCACACCTCATAGCCCGCCACGATCGCGGTCAGCACCTCGCGCCCGGAGGCGCCGATCATCTCGCCGACCGCAAACGCGGCGGGAACCACCGGCGCACTGGCATGCAGCGACGAGTCCGCGTGGGTGTCGTCGAAGTCGAGGGAATGGCCGAGCGCGCCGTTGAGCAGCGCGGCGACCGCCGGTGTCCAGGTCTTGCTGTCGCCGAACACGGTGGCTTCGCCCTTGCCGTCGAGCGCCAGCGCTTCCAGCATCTTGATCATCGACGGCGTCGATTCCGCATCGCGCCGCGCCCGGATCGCGCTGCCGAGGAAATCCAGCGTCAGCGCCTTGGCGCGCTCCAGGACGTGCGGCGGGATGTCGGCGAATTTCAAACCGGCGACATAGGCGGCGAGTGTTGCGGTTTCGTTGGCCATGGGTGCCTCGGCGTTGCCTCGTAGTTTTGCAATTTTTTGGTACGGCTGGCCGCGCGCGGCGTCAACTGCGCTGGCGGCGGGTCAGACCCTTGCTTTCCATGCGCCAGATCAGGAGGTCGATGCGGTCCTGGCCGAAGAACGGCTCGTTGTCGAACGCAAAGGTCGGCACGCCCCAATGGCCGCAGGCGGCGTGCGCGGCTTCGTTCTCCTTGATGACCACCTCAAAGCGATCGGGGTCGGCCGCGATCGCCGTGTCCATCGCGGCGAGATCAAAACCCGCGGCCTCGGCGGCGCGCGCCAGATGATCGCCCTCGTTCCATCCCTTGACCGTGCCGTCCCATAGCACCCGCGCGATGGCGTCGGTGAACGCAAACGAGCGGCCGTCGATCTGCGACGCGGCGCCAAGCCTTGTCAGGCGATGGATGTGCGGCTGGTGCTCGGCGACCTCCAGCGTCGTCATGTCCTGCACGATCGGGTCGGGTCGGGGAAAGCGGAACGGGATGTTTTCGTGTTTCGCCACCCGCATCGAATCCAGCACGACATATTTGGCGAATTGCGGATTGGTGCTCTTGAAGAAGCCCGGCACCCGCACCGCCAGTGGATAGACCGGCCGCAAATTCACGGCCACGGCGTAGTCGGCGACCATTTTTCGAGTCCGGGTCAGCGCCAGATAGCTGTAGGGGCTGCGGAACGAAAAGAACAAATCGACGGACAGCATGAGTGAATAATCCGGACTAAAATTGCTCATCGACTTTCATGGCGTGCCAAACCTGCGCGCCAGCAGGCGGAAACGCAAGACCAGAAGCGTGGCATAGACCGCCGTGCCGCAGGACAGCCCGATCCAGACGCCGGCCGCGCCGAGCCCGGCCCAGAACGCGAGCGCGCAGGCGGTGGGAAAGCCGATCAGCCAATAGCCTGTGACAGCGAACAGCAGCGGCACCCGCGTATCGTTCATGCCGCGCAGCGAGCCGAGCGCGATGCTCTGCACGCCGTCGCCGATGAAGAAGGTGGCGCCGATCAGAAGCAGCGTGGCCGTCAGCATGACGGAAGCTTCCGAGCCGTCGCCGCTGCCGAAGAACAAGCGGCCGATCGCAAAGCGAGCGGCGATCACCATCAGCGTGAAGACGGCGGTCAGGGCGATGCCGAGCAGCAGCGCCACCAGGCCCGCGCGCCTCACGCCTTGCGCATCGACGCGGCCAACGGCGTGTCCGACCCGCACCGTGGCGGCCTGGCTGATGCCGTAGGGCACCATGAACAGCACCGCGGTGACCTGCAGCGCCACCTGATGCGCCGCCAGCGCCAGCGTCGAGATCAGGCCCATCAGGAGTGCGGCGGTGGAGAACAACCCGTATTCCAGCATGAACGACAGTGAGATCGGCGCGCCGATCGCCACCAGTTGCCGCATCAGCGGCCCGTCGAACCGCCAGATGTTTCCAAGCACATGATATTTTCGGAACGGGCGCACGCGCGTTGCGAACCACATGCCCGCCAGCAGAGTGATAAAATTGACCAGCGAGGTGGCGAGCCCCGCGCCGAACAGTTCGAGCCGCGGAAAGCCCCATTCGCCATAGATCAGCAGATACGCCAGCAGCGCGTTGGCCGGGATCGCGGCCAGCGTGATCCACAGCGCCGGCTGCGGGCGATTCACCGCGCCCATGAAACCGCGCACCGCCATGAACCACAGCGCCGGGGCGACGCCCCAGACCAAGCCGAACAGATAGCGCTGCGCCAGATGCGCCGCGGCCGGCGCCTGGCCCAGCGCCAGCAGGATGTGTTCGCCGTAAAACGAAAACGGCATGATCGGCAGCGAGATCAGCAAGCCCGCCCACAGTCCCGTGCGCAGCGCGCGCCGGATTCCGCGCGGATCGCGGGCGCCGAACGCCTGCGCCGCCAGCGGCGCCACCGCCGACACCAGTCCCATGCCGATCGTAAAACTGATGAAATAAACCGTGCCCGCCAGCGCGGCGGCCGCGACGGCGTCATTGCCGAGCCGCCCGATGAAGGCGAGATCGGTCGTCATCATCGCGATCTGCCCGAGCTGCGTCAGCACCATCGGCACCGCGAGCCGCAGCGTCTCGCCGAGTTCGAGCGAGAGGTGATGGCGCGGAGCGGGTGCCGCCGGTACGGCTTGCGCGTGATCGATCTTGTCGAGAGAAGTCATGGCGATGAGACTAGCATTTATCGGATGCGGAATGTGTGGCAGCCCTCTTCAGCCCTCGCGGAGCCTGTCATCGGGCGCGCGTTCGCGCGACCCGTTGGCTCGGGTCCCTTCTCCCGCAAGGGGAGGAGGGAAGAGAGCTGCGCTATCCCGCCGCCCGCTCCGGCACGCGACGAATCTTCGCGCCGAGCGCATTGAGGCGTTCGTCGATGCGCTCGTAGCCGCGTTCGATCTGGTCGGCGTTGTTGATGGTCGAGGTGCCCTCGGCGCAGACCGCGGCCAGCAGCATCGCCATGCCGGCGCGGATGTCGGGCGAGATCATCGAGGCGCCGTGCATCCGGCTGGGACCCGCGACGATGGCGCGATGCGGATCGCACAGCACGATGCGCGCGCCCATCGAGATCAGCTTGTCGACAAAGAACATCCGGGATTCGAACATTTTTTCGAACATCAGGATCACGCCGTCGCATTGCGTGGCGGTGACGATTGCGATCGACATCAAATCGGCCGGGAAGGCCGGCCATGGCTGGTCCTCGAGCTTTGGGACATGGCCGCCGAAATCGTCGCGGATCTTCATGGTCTGGTTCGACGGCACCACGAGGTCGTCGCCTTCGACGCCGCAGACGATGCCGAGCCGCTCGAACCCCATCCGGATCGAACGCAGATGTTCGACGCCGGCGCGCGCGATCCGCAGCGGCGAGCGCGTCACCGCGGCCAAGCCGATCAGCGAGCCGACCTCGATGTGATCGGGGCCGACCGCATAGTCCGCGCCGCCGAGCGTGGCCGGGCCGTGCACGATCATGGTGTTGGTGCCGATGCCCTCGATGCGGGCGCCGAGCGCCACCAGGAAATGCGCGAGGTCCTGGACATGCGGCTCGGAGGCGACGTTGCGCAAAAAGCTGGTGCCGTGGGCGGCGACCGCCGCGACCAGCGCGTTCTCCGTCGCGGTCACGCTGGGCTCGTCGAGGAACACGTCGGCGCCGCGCAGTTTTGTGGCGCGGAATTCAAGCCGGTGGGTCGCGGTCACGGTGGCGCCGAGCTGCTCGAAAGCCAAAAAGTGCGTGTCGAGCCGCCTTCGTCCGATCACGTCGCCGCCGGGTGGCGGCAGCGCGACTTCGCCGCAGCGCGCCAGCAACGGGCCCGCCAGCAAAATCGAGGCACGGATCCGCGCGCACAAATCCGGATCGAGATCGGCGGCGCGAATCTCCCTGGCGTGAATCATCAGCGTATTGCGGCCCTGCCATTCGGCGGCGGCGCCGACCGAGCGGATCAGCTCGACCAGCGTTTCGGTGTCGCGAATCCGCGGCACGTTCTGCAGCGTGACGGGGTGCTCGGTGAGCAGGGCAGCGGCGATGATCGGCAGCGCCGCGTTCTTGTTGCCGGACGGCTCGATCGTGCCCGCCAGCCGGTGGCCGCCTTCAACGATGTATTGAATCGGCGGCAAGCGGCGGATGCCTCACACGTCGACGGTGGCGTTGAGCGAATTGTCCTGGATGAAATCGCGGCGAGGTTCGACCACGTCGCCCATTAGCTTGGTGAAGATGTCGTCGGCCTCGTCGACCTCCTTGACCCTCACCTGCAACAGCGAGCGCTCGTTGGCGTCAAGCGTAGTTTCCCAGAGTTGCTCTGCGTTCATTTCGCCGAGACCTTTGTAGCGCTGCAGCACGACGCCCTTGCGCGCGGCGTCGGTGACCGCCTCGAACAGGCTGACCGGACCATGGATCGCGGTTTCGCTGTCCCTGCGGCGCAGGATACCGGGCTTGGGATAGGTCTCCTGAAGCTTCGCGGCGTAATCGTCGAGCTTGCGGGCGTCGGCCGAGCCGAGCAGCGCGCCATCGATGACCGCGACGTCCTTGACGCCGCGCACGGTGCGCTCGAAGAAGAAGCCTTCGCCTTCGCTGAACCGGCCGGTCCAGCCGCGCTCGACCTCGTCGGCCAGCGCATCGAGCCGGCGCGCGATATAGTCCGCCGCCGCATTGGCGGTGGCGACGTCACTGGTAATCTTCGGGTTCAGCACGCCCGCGATGGCGGCCTGCTCGACCACGCCGCGATTATAGCGGCTGTGCAGATTGTGCAGCGTCGCGCGGATCACCCGGGCATCCTCGACCAGCGCCTGCAGATCGCGTGCGCTGCGATCCTCGCCAGTGGCAGCCTTGAACACGCAGTCGTCAATCCCGGTCGTGATCAGGTAGTCTTCCAGCGCGCGTTCGTCCTTGAGGTATTGCTCGGATTTGCCGCGCGTCACCTTGTAGAGCGGCGGCTGCGCGATATAGAGGTAGCCGCTGTCGATCAGCGAGGGCATCTGGCGGAAGAAGAACGTCAGCAGCAGCGTGCGGATGTGCGCGCCGTCGACGTCGGCGTCCGTCATCAGGATGACCTTGTGATAGCGCAGCTTGGAGAGATCAAAATCCTCGCGGCCGATGCCGGTTCCCAAGGCTGCGATCAGCGTCCCGATCTGCTCGGAGCCCAGCATCTTGTCGAAGCGAGCGCGCTCGACATTGAGGATTTTTCCGCGCAGCGGCAGTATCGCCTGGAATTCGCGGTTGCGGCCCATCTTGGCTGAGCCGCCCGCCGAATCGCCCTCGACGATGAACAGTTCGGCCTTTTCGGGATCTGTCTCCTGGCAAGGGGCGAGCTTGCCGGGCAGCGAGGCGTAATCCAGCGAGCCCTTGCGCCGGGACAATTCGCGAGCCTTGCGTGCGGCTTCGCGAGCTGCGGCAGCTTCGACCACCTTGCCGACGATGGTCTTTGCCTCGGAGGGATGTTCCTCGAACCAGGCGGCGAGTGCCTCGTTGATAACGCTCTCGACCACGGGGCGGACTTCCGAGGACACCAGCTTGTCCTTGGTCTGCGAGGAGAATTTCGGGTCCGGCACTTTCACCGACAACACCGCGGTCAGGCCCTCGCGGCAGTCGTCGCCGGTCAGCGCGATCTTCTCGCGCTTGGCGTTGGCATCGGCGTAGCCGTTGACCTGGCGCGTCAGCGCGCCGCGAAAGCCCGCCAGATGCGTGCCGCCGTCGCGCTGCGGAATGTTGTTGGTGAAGCACAGCACGTTCTCATGGTAGCTGTCGTTCCACCACAAGGCCGCCTCGACGCCGATGCCGTTTTGCTCGGCATTGACCATGATCGGGGCCGGCACGATCGCCTTCTTGTTGCGGTCGAGATATTTGACGAATTCCTCGACGCCGCCGTCGTAATGCATTTCCTCGCGCTTCTCGACCGCGTGGCGCTGGTCGGACAGCACGATGTTGACGCCGGAATTGAGGAACGCGAGCTCGCGCAGGCGATGCTCCAGCGTGGCGAAATCATATTCGACATTGGTAAACGTCTCTTTCGAGGCGAGGAACGTCACCTCGGTGCCGCGCTTGCCATTGGCGTCGCCGACCACTTTCAGCGGCGCCACCGCATCGCCATGGGCGAACTCGATGTAGTGCTCCTTGCCGTCGCGCCATACCCGCAATTGCAGCTTGCTCGACAGCGCGTTGACCACGGAGACGCCGACGCCGTGCAGGCCGCCGGAAACCTTGTAGGAATTCTGGTCGAATTTGCCGCCGGCATGCAGCTGCGTCATGATGACTTCGGCGGCCGAGATGCCCTCACCCTTGTGGATGTCGACGGGAATGCCGCGGCCGTCGTCGCGCACGGTGACCGAGCCGTCGGCGTTGAGCACGACTTCGACCGCGGTGGCGTGGCCGGCCAGCGCCTCGTCGATCGCGTTGTCGACGACTTCGTAGACCATGTGGTGCAGGCCAGAGCCGTCGTCGGTGTCGCCGATATACATGCCCGGCCGCTTGCGAACGGCGTCGAGGCCCTTCAGCACACGGATCGATTCAGCGCCATATTCTACGGGAATGGAATGCTCAGTGTCGGCGGTGGTCTGCCGGGCAGGTTCTGTCATGTGAGGCCTTCGAGGATGTCCCGAATCAGCTGCGCAAAATCAGGCGCTGATCGGCGACTTTATGCCATGAAAGGAGCCATGCGCCTAGCGCAAAGGCTCTATCAACAAGTTATTGAATAAATGGGATTATTTGGCGCTCTTTCAAGGCCGAACAAAGCCGATTCGGCAGGCCCAAAAAAGTGCGATTCGGGGCCCTCATCGAGGTTATCCGCGGCGCCCGATACGGCCGTTTTCGACGTCGAAAATCTCGCCGGTGTGGCCTACCTCGGCAAACGCCGCGGGATCCGCGCCCGTCATCCAGACCTGGGCGCCGAGCTTTGCCAGCTCGGCGAACAGCGAGGCGCGCCTGGCGGGATCGAGATGGGCGATCACTTCGTCGAGCAGCAACAGCGGCGTGATGCCGGTCATTTCCGCGACCAGATTGGCATGCGCGAGCACCAGGCCAATCAGGAGCGCCTTCTGCTCGCCGGTCGAGGCGTCGCGCGCCGGCATGTCTTTCGGCGCGTAGATGACCTGCAGATCAGTCAGATGCGGGCCGTCGAGGGTGCGGCCGGCGGCGGCGTCGCGGGCGCGGCTGCTGCGCAGGATGTCGCGGTAGCGGTCCTCCACCGAGACGGCGGTTTCGTTCATCAGCGCGTTTTCCATCCAGCCGTCGAGCATGATCTCGGCGGACGGAAACGCGGATTGCGCGCCGCGGCTGCGCAGCATCGCCGCGAGTTTCGTCAGCGTCTGGCCGCGCATCGCGGCGACCGCAACCGCAAGCTCCGCGGTCTCGCGCTCGATCGCGTCGCACCAATGGTCGTCGAAATTGCGTACTTCCAGCAGGCGATTGCGCGAGCGCAGCGAGCGGTCGAGCGCGGAAACCCGCGCCGAATGCTCGCTGTCGATCGCCAGCACCAGCCGGTCGAAGAACCGCCGCCGTTCGGACGCGGCGCCCGTGAACAGCCCGTCCATCGCAGGGGTCAGCCACACCATGCGCAGATGATCGCCGAACGCGGTGGCCGAACTTACCGGCTCGCGGTCGATCCGGCAGCGCCGGCCGGCGCTCGCAGCTTCCGTGCCGGGCGCGTCGATGCCGGTGCCGAGCGTCGCGAGCCCCAGCGCGCCCTCGACCTCGGCGGATACCGCCCAGGAGCCGTCGCCCTGGATGTCGGCGACGTCGTCGAGCGTGGCGCGGCGCAGGCCGCGTCCCGGCGACAGGAACGAGATCGCCTCGAGGCAATTGGTCTTGCCGGCGCCGTTCGGTCCGACCAGCACCACCACATCCCCGCGCGCCTCCAGGCCCGCCGCCCGATAATTGCGGAAATGCGTCAGGCTGAGGCGATGGATGCGGGAGGCGGTCATGGCAGGAGGAGCCGGCGATCTTTCTCAATCGTCATTGCCGGGCTTGACCCGGCAATCCATCGTCCGCGTCAGCGGACAATATCATGATATAGGTCTTTCCAATCGGGATTGCTTGCGAGGATCAGATCGACCTTCCATTCGCGCGACCAGTGCTTAATGTTCTTCTCGCGCTGGAGCGCCGCGGCTATCGTGTCATGCGCCTCGAAATAGACCAGCATCTTGATGCCGTAGCGCTTGGTAAAGCCTTCCGCGAGGCCTTCTCGATGCTCGTAGACTCGGCGTATCAAATTATTGGTGACGCCGACATAGAGCGTTCCACCGGGTTTGTTGGCGAGAATGTAAACCCAGTAGGCCATCTTTCGAAGATGATGGATTGCCGGGTCAAGCCCGGCAATGACCGTTGGAGAGGGGAAATTGCGGTCCTACACTCGCATCGGCATCAGCACGTAGAGTGCGCCTTTGGAATCCTTGTCCTGCACCAGCGTCGGCGAGCCGGGGTCGGCGAGCCGCAGCACCGCGACTTCGCCTTCGATCTGGGCTGCGATGTCGAGCAGATAGCGCGAGTTGAATCCGATATCGAGCGCGTCGGAGGCGTATTCGACCTCGATTTCCTCGGTGGCGCTGCCGGAATCAGGATTGGTCACCGACAGCACCAGCTTGCCGGCGGACAGCGCCAGTTTGACGGCGCGGCCGCGTTCGCTGGAGATGGTCGAGACGCGGTCGACCGCGGCCTCGAAGTCCTTCTTGTCGACGATCAGCTCCTTGTCGTTGTTCTGCGGAATGACGCGGCCGTAATCCGGGAACGTGCCGTCGATCAATTTCGAGGTCAGCACCACATTGCCGATGGTGAAGCGGATCTTGCCCTGCGACAGCTCGATCTGGATTTCGGCCTCGTTGTCCTCGATCAGGCGTTGCACCTCGCCGACCGTCTTGCGCGGCACGATCACGCCGGGCATGCCGGCGGCGCCTTTCGGCAATGGCAGATCGACCTGGGCGAGCCTGTGGCCGTCGGTCGCGACCGCGCGCAGGGTCGCCGCCTTGGCGCTGCCGGCCGCGTGCAGATAGATGCCGTTGAGATAATAGCGGGTCTCTTCGGTCGAGATCGCAAACTGCGTGCGGTCGATCAGCCGTTTCATGTCGGCGGCGGCCAGCGTGAACGAATGCGTCATGTCGCCGGCGGCGAGATCGGGAAAATCGTTTTCCGGCAGCGTCTGCAGCGTGAAGCGCGAGCGGCCGGCGCGGATCGCCAGCACCGAGCGATCGCCGTCGCCTTCGAGCACGATCTGGGCGCCGTCGGGCAATTTGCGCACGATGTCGTAGAACATGTGCGCCGGCACCGTGGTCGAGCCGACGGTTCCGGATTCCGCGGGCAGCGTTTCCGTCACTTCGAGGTCGAGGTCGGTCGCCTTCAGCGACAGCCGCGCGCTCTCGGCGCGAACCAGCACGTTGCCGAGGATCGGGATGGTGTTGCGGCGCTCGACCACACGATGGACGTGCCCCAGCGATTTCAGGAGTTGCGCGCGTTCGACGGTAACCTTCATTGCAATACCCGCCTGATGGAAGTGCCGGGCGGCCCGTGGGGCGCGCCAAGGCGTCTGAAACCCGAAAAGCCCGATCCAAGCTGGATTTGGTCAGGCCCCAAGGGGGGAGCCCAAGGTGGCGCGGATAGGCGGCTAGCGCAAGGGATGCGTTGCGCCGCTCCCCACGTTTTGCTGGGCAAATTTGCCATTTCCGGGCGGTCCCGCATACGCCGGGACCGCCGATGCAGGTGCGCTTTTCCAGCCGCCGGATGGGTCGGGGCTTGGTGTTACTCCTGCAACTGGCGCTTGAGCGATTCGACTTCTTCCGACAGCGCCACGTCCTTGGACACCAGCGCCTCGATCTTGCGCACCGCGTGCAGCACCGTGGTGTGATCGCGGCCGCCAAACCGCCGGCCGATTTCCGGCAGCGAACGCAGGGTCAGCGTCTTGGCCAGATACATCGCGACCTGGCGCGGCCGCACCACATTGGCGGTGCGGCGCGATGACAACAGATCGGAGCGGCTGACATTGTACTGCCGCGCCACCACGCGCTGGATGTCCTCGATCTTGATGCGCTTGGGCTCCTGCGGCCGGATCAGGTCGCGCACCTCGCGCTCGGCCATTTCCAGCGTCACCGGCTGGGCATTGAGCTTGGAGTGCGCCAGCAGGCGATTGATGGCGCCTTCGAGATCGCGGCCGTTATGGGTGATGGTGCGCGCCAGATAATCCAGCACCGGTTCCGGCACATCGAAGCTCGCATGATGGGCGCGGGCCGCGGCGACGCGCGATTTGAGGATGCCGAGACGCAATTCCTCGCCGAGCGATCCCATCTCGACCACGAGGCCGCCGGCCAGCCGCGAGCGCACGCGATCATCGAGGCTCTCCAGATCGGACGGCGGACGGTCGGCCGCGATCACCACCTGGCGGCCGGCGTCGATCAGTGCGTTCAGCGTGTGGCAGAATTCGGCCTGGGTCGACTTGCCCTGCAGGAACTGCAAATCGTCGATCACAAGCACGTCGATGCCGCGCAGCGCTTCCTTGAAGGCCAGCGCGGTCTGCGTCTTTAGCGCGGCGACAAAGCCGTACATGAATTTCTCGGCGGTGAGATACAGCACCTTGCGCTCGCTGCCGGAATTGCCGGCCCAGGTCACCGCCTGCAACAGATGGGTTTTGCCGAGACCGACGCCGGCATGGATATAGAGCGGATTGAACATCACGCTGTCGCCGCGGCGGCCTTCCGCGACTTGGCGCGCGGCGGCGTGCGCCAGCGTGTTGGAGCGGCCGACGACAAAACTGCCGAAGGTCAGGCGCGGATCAAGCGGCGAGCCGCCGAGCGCATCATGGCTGGCCGACACCGGCGCGATCGCGGTGGCGCGCAATTCCGGCGCGGGACGGCCGTCGGTCCGCTCGGGGCGGCGCGCATCGACCGGCGCGGGTACGTCCTTGGCCGGCGCGGCGCAGCGCATCGCAGTGCGCACGGTAAGCTCGATCCGGTGTACCTCCGGCATCTCGGCCTGGAAACAGGACAATACGCGATCGGCGTAATGCGCCTGAATCCAGCTTCTGAGAAACGTCGTCGGCACCGACAGGCGAACGCTTTCCTTCTGGACGTTCTCGAGATCCATCCGCGCGAACCAGCTGGTGTAGACGTCCTCGCCAACGCTCGACCGCAGCCGACCCTTCACCCGCGACCAGCTGTCCTGTTCCATGTTCGACATTTGCCTGATGACTTTTCTGAAAAGAGAAATTGTTGAGTTGATGAAAACCGCCACGCAAATTTTGCGCCAGCGGCGACCTCGATCGGGCTTCGTCTTCAGGCACGGCTCCGCCATTCGGCGACAACGCCGCGTAGCAGGTCACGGTCTGGAAGAGAGAGACCTCCGCGAGGTCAGCGCGTACTCGACGGTCTGTCCGGAGCCCGCGCGGGAGGCTGCATACTCGCAGCGTCCGGTAGCTTTAATTCCAAAGCGTTCACTTCCGAGACATTCAATACGTCAGCACTGGAAAATGAAAACTGATCGACCGCCGCGATTCCGTAAAACATGCAACCTCCCCGTCCCGCCGCGGTTACCCACGGCAAGTTGTCCTTCCACGCGTGTTTCAATTTCCGTCGGCAACGCCCCAAACCCGAAATCGTTCAGTCGCCCGCCGCACCTCAACCCGTCTTCCCTACCCGGCGTTCACTTGCTTGCCTCCAGCGTCTGCCGGGATCGTCGGTTGCCACCGTATTTCTCTCGTTTGACGACAACGAGGCGTTGGAGCCTCGCCAGAGAAATTTCGACACAGAACCGCCGTGCTCATGTTGCCATGAGTTTCAACCCGGTCATCGCTAGGAAACGCCGCTAACGCGCACACCGCCGCCGATTTGCACGTTCGCCCCTGGTTCTCAAACCGCGCTGATCTGGAGGACCGTGGGGCGCCGCGAACGATTAAAGAAATACACTATGCGTAACTTCTGACAATCCACTGATTGGTCCAATACGAACGAGTCTTCGCCACTGTTGCCGCGCTGCAATTGCGAAACTCGAAAGCAAGTTTTTGAATCCGCGTACAGAATCGCGCATATCGGTCGTTGTCACAAATCTCGCGGGCTCTGCAAAAAATTTTCATAAAAATTTTACGATTCGTCGCACGGAAGCCGATTTTCAAACCGCTTGCTGCCACTATGTGGATAAGTGATTAGCGAAGCGAAGTTTTTCGCGATTGTTTTTCAGGGTAACCCTCGCCAGCACTTTTCGGCAAGCAATGCCATCTACAGGGCGCAACGAGAGAATTTCGCGCGAGCGAATATGCGCGCATTGTTTCCGGTGCAGTAAAATTGCACCGCGTAAAAATACGGAAGAGAGCATGACACGCGGATCAGCGGCCGGCAATGAGACAAATCGTTGGCGCAAAACAAAAGCCCGGCGGAGCCGGGCTTTGACGAATATCGGTTTCGATCAGTTCAACGGCCGATCGGTCCAGCCGGTTCGTGCCGGTGACCGGCCGCTCACCCGACCGACTGACCGCTCGGCTACCTGACCGGTTACTTGGCGAGCTTGGCGATCTGGTGCGCGAGGCGCGACACCTTCCGGCTGGCATTGTTCTTGTGAATGATGTTGCGCTGCGCTGCCTGCATCAATTCCGGCTCGGCGTGGGCGAATGCCTTCAGCGCCGCGTCGCGGTCGCCGCTCTTGATCGCTTCCTCGACGGTGCGGACCGCGCCGCGCATCTGGGTGCGGCGCGACTTGTTGATGATGGTGCGGCGAGCGATCTTGCGTGTCGCCTTCTTGGCGGAAGTCGTATTGGCCATGGTCTCAAATTCCTTCGGCGGTGACCGTCGCGGATAGTCGGGCTTGAACGCGCCGGCCGTTCAACCGCATGATCTGGGCTGTCTTGGTTTAGGTATCTTGGTTTAGGTATCTTGGTTTAACTGTATTCTCTGCGAATGCCGCTGCCGGAGCAAATGGCTCACATGACGGCATCGCTCAAAGAACAGCGGCGGCAGGATTGCGCCCGCCGCCATTGCCGGTCTTATAGAGGGCGCGCCCGGAAGCGTCAACGCTTTCCGGCCTTTTCGGAACCCGTGGGCGCGGCCCAAGGGCGTCGATAAGGTGCTGATGAGGTTGAATTTCTTCGGATGTCCCGGTATTGGCTCAGGGCATTTCGGACAAGCCAGCGAGAGGGTGAGCGATGATCCGCGGTTTTTTCCGCCTGGTAGGGCTCTTGCTGCTGGCAGCCGGATTCATCTTCATGGTCTATGACGGCGCCCGCTGGGTGGCCGACCAGAGCTTGCGGTTCACCCGCTTCGGCGAGTTCTGGAACGACATCCATCAGTCCAGCCAGCAGGCGTTCCGGGCCTGGGTCGAGAGCCACGCGCCCTGGCTCTGGAACAGCGTGATCCGGATTGTGCTGGAGCAGCCCGTGTTCGCCGTGATGGGCGTGCTGGGAATTCTCCTGATGCTGCTGTTCCGCCGCCGCAAGCCGCTGATCGGCTATAGCAGGGATTGATTCCGAAAATTGATATTGCGGCCGATGTCTCGGTGGCGTGCCGGCGCGCGTCACATACGATTTGTTAACCATAACGGGTGCAAAACTTGCGCTGTCTCGCGATGAGGGATGGCTCCGGTGCGAGTGGTGCACGCGTTTCGACTGCCGATGATTGCCGCCGTGACCGCGCTGGGTCTTTCCGGCTGCATGCACACGTCCGGTCCGGTGGCGATCGCGCAGCCCTCGAGCGATCTCGACTATATGGCCTACGGCCAACCCTATGCTTCCAATCCCGCCCCGGCGCAGCGCGGCATCTTCGCATCGAATCCCGGCAATGGCGGCGGCGCGATCGCCGCACTCGACTCGGGTTTTGCCGCGCCGCGCCCGGTCGCCTATCGGTCACCTTCGAATCCATCCGCGGCCTATGCTGCCGCGCCGATGCCGGCGGTCCATGACGCTTCCTACAAGCTCGACGCCGGCGACAAGCTGCGGGTCGTGGTCTATGGCCAGGAAGGTCTCACCAACACCTATGCGATCGATGCCGCGGGCTCGATCACGATGCCGCTGATCGGAACGGTGCCGGCGCGCGGCCGAACGCCCGCGGGCCTGGCCGCCGAAATATCCGCCAAGCTGCGCAACGGCTATATCAGGGATCCCTCGGTGGCGGTGGAAATCGATTCCTACCGGCCGTTCTTCATTCTCGGCGAGGTCGCGGCCCCCGGCCAATATCCCTACGTGCCCAATATGAGCGTCGAAAGCGCGGTCGCGATTGCCGGCGGCTTCTCGCCGCGCGCCCGGCGCGACTCGGTCACGCTGACCCACAGCGACGCCGCCGGTTCCACGCGCGTGGTGGTGCCGCTCGGCACCGCGGTCAGCCCCGGCGATACCGTGCTGGTCAACGAACGCTGGTTCTGACTTATTGTTTTGACGCGTTTTTCCTCACGCGAACCGGCGACCACCCGCGGATCAAGTCCGAGGGCATGCTTCGCTCGAAAACGCCATGCGCCCGCGGATTATTGCCACATCCGGTTATGGCCGCAGTCGCCCTTCCAGCCGGCGAGGCGTCCCTGGCAGAATTGCAGATAGAGCCGGTCCTTGTGACCGAACAAGCCGCTGCCGCCGATATTGCGGAAAGTCAGGAAGATCTCGTCGCCGGGCGGCCGCCGAGATATTTCAATTCCGCCCCCAGCGCCTGCGTGGCCGTTCGGTGTTCATGCCGACCACCAGCGGCGTGGTGTTCGACAGCGCGGTGAACGGCGGCGAGCGGGTCGTATCCAGCGGCGCCGGTCCCTGCGCACGGGCTGCGCCATCAGCGCCAACCGCGATCGCGATCGTCAGCAACACCAAACCGGTCCACGGCCAATCATGACGCCGCACTTTCCATGCGCGGCAAACCGTCAAGGAACGGCAGCACAGCCTCGATGAAGGCTTGTGGCTGGTCGATGTTGACGGCGTGGCCTGCCGCCGGCACCACCACCTTTTTCGCGCCGGGAATTTTCGCCGCCATGTAATCGGACGCCGCGAGGAACGGCGTGTCGTCGGCACCGACCACCACCAGCGACGGCACCTTGATTTCCGGCAACAGTTCGATCACTCGCGCGTCGCGCTGGGTCAGCATGCCGCGCGCGGCGCGCGCGAGACCCGTGGCGTCGCGATGGCTCACCGTCGAGCGTTCGCGGCTGGCGGATTTCAACACGGCAAGACCTTCGCGATCGAAACGATCGGCGGTGTCGTGCGCGCGCTTGTTCCAGGCCTCGCGCGCGTCATCCTTCTTGAAGCCCGGTCCGGTATCGATGATCAGGAGCGCCGCGACGCGCTCGGGATGCGCGCGGTAAAACGCCAGCGACATGTAGCCGCCGAGCGACAGCCCGCCGACGATCGCCTTGCCGGCGCCGGCCTTGTCCAGCAAGGCCTTGATGTCGCCGACCGTCAGCGCTTCGCTATAGGCTGCGGGATCGCTCGGATAATCGGACTGGCCGTGGCCGCGCATGTCCCAGACGATGAGCGTGTGATGCTTGGAGAGCGCGTCGATCTGCTCCTTCCACATCGCCGAGGTCGAAGAATAGCCGTGGGTCAGGATCAGCGGCGGGCCGCTACCGTGAATCTCGTAGTGGATCTTGACCCCGTCGCGATCGATGGTTGGCATGGCGATGTCCTGCTGGAGCAGAATTTGATGGGCTTGCGGGCTCATCTTAGCGCGACCGCTGCGCCGTTGTGAAATGCGTAAGCGCCGGAGCATGCGCGCGTGAGCGAAAGTTGATCGGCCCGCGCGGCATTCCCTTTGCCGCAGCGCACAAAGCAAAAATATTTTCTCTTTGACCGATTCTAATTTGGATTGCTTCGCGGCGGGAACCAATCCATCCTGCGCGCAACTGACGCTTACCCGGTGGGCGCCAGCCATGACCCACAGTGAGTTGCCGTCGTAAGCGGCTTCATACACCGGCAGGGGAAGAAGCAATGGCTACTCTCAATATCAACGGACATAATATGTCCGTTGAAGCGGCGGGTGATACGCCGCTTCTCTGGGTCATCCGCGAACAACTGCAGATGACCGGCACCAAGTTCGGTTGCGGCGCCGGCCTGTGCGGCGCCTGCACGGTCCACATCAACGGCGAGGCCGTCAGGTCCTGCCAGACCGCGCTCAGCGAAGCCACCGGCAAAAAGATCACCACCATCGAAGGCCTCAGCGCCAAGGGCGATCATCCCTTGCAGAAGGCATGGATCGCCGAGCAGGTGCCGCAATGCGGTTACTGCCAGTCCGGGCAGATCATGCAGGCGGCCTCGCTGCTGTCGAAAAACTCCGATCCGACCAAGGAAGAAGTGGTTGCGCACATGGACGGCAATCTCTGCCGCTGCATGACCTATTCGCGCATCCAGAAGGCCATCATGCGCGCAGCCTCCGAAATGCGCACCGCGTCCACGGCCACCGATCGGAGAGCAACATGAATACGCACGTGAAAATCAGCACCGACAATGCGGCTCCCGCGACTGCCGATCTCAACCGCCGCTCGTTCCTGGTCGGCAGCGCCGCCGCCGGCCTTGCGCTCGGCTATTCCGCCGTGCCCGGCCTGCTCGGCGCCGACAGCGCGCTTGCAGCAGCGCCCGCCCATTTCGACCCCAGCGTCTGGTACTCGATCGCGCCGGACGGGCTCGTGACGGTGACCTGCGGCAAGGCCGACATGGGCCAGCACATCGCCTCCACCATGTCGCAGATCATCGCCGAAGAGCTCGGCGCGAACTGGAAGGACATGCGGGTCCAACTCGCCTCCAACGATCCGAAGTTCAATGACCCCGTACTCGGCGCCCAGATCACCGGCGGCAGCTGGAGCACGATGATGAACTTCGACGCGATGAGCCGCGCCGGCGCCGCCGGCCGTATCGCGTTGACCGAAGCCGCCGCCGCCTCGATGGGCGTGCCGGCGGGTGAACTCGTGGTGCGCGATTCCGTGATCGCGCATCCGAAGTCGAAGAAGTCGATGACGTTCGCCGAGATCGTCAAGAGCGGCAAGGCCACCAAAACCTTCACGCCCGACGAACTCAAGGCGATCAAGCTCAAGACCGCCGATCAGTATACCATGATCGGCGTCTCGGTGCCGCAGCTCGACATCCCCTCGAAGACCAACGGCACAGCCAAATACGGCATCGACGTGATGTTGCCGGGCATGGTCTACGGCAAGGTCGTGACCCCGCCGGTGCGCTACGGCGCGACGGTGAAATCGGTCGACGACAGCGCGGCGAAGAAGGTGCCGGGCTTCATCAAGGCCGTCACGCTCGACGACAAGACCGCGACGACGACCGGATGGGTGGTGGCGGTGGCCGACACCTACGCCAACGCCCGCAAGGCGGCCGATGCGCTCAAGATCACCTATGACGGCGGTCCGAACGCCAAGCTGTCGAGCGAGTCGCTGCTGACGGAAGCGCGGCGGCTGCAGAAGCTCGATGATTCCGGCCAGTTCTTCGTCAAGGACGGCGACACGGCGGCAGCCTTCGGCACCGCGGCCAAGGTGATCGAGGCGGAATACACCACCAACATCAACATCCATGCGCCGATGGAGCCGATGAACGCCACGGCGCAGTTGCAGGGTGATATCTGGCACATCTACACCGGCAACCAGTTCGCGACGCGCTCCGGCGCGATCGCGGCGGGCGCCGCCGGGGTCGATCCCAAATTCGTCGTGATGCACCAGATGTATCTGGGCGGCGGTTTTGGCCGGCGTCTCGACGCCGACATGACGGTGCCGGCGGTGCAGGCGGCCAAGGCCGTCGGCAAGCCGGTCAAGGTGATCTACAGCCGCGAAAACGACATGACCATGGACTTCTCGCGGCCGCTGACGCTGCAGAAGGTCAAGGCCGGTGTCGACGCCGACGGCAAGCTGATCGCGCTGAACCACGACGTGGTCAGCGCGTGGCCGACCAAGCGCTGGGGAATCCCCGATTTCCTGTCGCCCTCGGTCGACAGGAAGGGTCCGCTCGACGCCTTCACGGTGAACGGCGCGGACTTCTTCTACAGCGTGCCCAACCACAACGTCCGCGCCATCCTCAACGAGATGGCGCACAACGCCACCCCGTCGGGGCAGTTGCGGTCGGTGGCGCCGGGCTGGACGTTCTGGGCGGTCGAAAGCATGGTCGACGAACTGGCGCATGCGGCGGGCAAGGATCCGGCGCAGTACCGCATCGACATGCTGGACGGCAAAGGCAAGAACGACGGGGGTGCGCAACGCTTGCGCAACACCTTGCTCGCCGCGATGGGCATGTCGGGTTACGGCACCAAGGCGCTGCCCAAGGGCGAAGGCATGGGCGTGGCCTGCGTCTCGTCGCAGGAACGCGCCACCGCAAGCTGGACCGCCTGCGTCGCCCATGTCGCGGTGAGCAGCTCCGGCGAGGTCAAGGTCAAGAAGCTGACGGTAGCCACCGACGTCGGCACGCAAGTGCATCCCGACAACATCCGCGCCCAGGTCGAGGGCGCGGCGCTGTGGGGACTGTCGCTGGCGCTGTATGAGAAGGCGACGCTGAAGGATGGCGGCATCGAGCAGACCAACTTCGACACCTACACGCCCTTGCGGATGAGTCAGGTGCCGGAAGTCGCCATCAGCGTCATCGCCAATGGCGAAAAGGCAACCGGCGTCGGCGAGCCGGCGGTGACGGTGATCGCGCCTGCGCTCGGCAACGCGATCTTCAACGCCTGCGGCGCCCGCGTGCGCTCGCTGCCGATCACCGCGGAAGCGGTGAAGGGCGCGATGAAGGCCTGACGCGCACCGCATCGCGATCGACAACGATCCGCCGGGAGTTACGCTCCCGGCGGATTTCTTATTCCGTCATGCCCGCGAAGGCGGGCATCCAGTATCCCGAGGAACCAGTTATTTTAACGAGCGCTGCGGAGTACTGGATCATCCGCCTTCGCGGATGATGACAGTTGTGGGCTGCGCGATCGCTAAAGTTTTAGCATTTCCGGCAAAGCCCCGTTTATCACGCCTCTTAAGCCGTAAAAAACTCGCGCGGGGGTAGCCTTTGCTTCGGCCACTGCCGAGAAGCCGAAGAGGACCCATGACAGCTCTAGCGAACAAGACTTCGACCAAGCGCCGCTTGCTTCTGGCGTCGGATCGAAGCGATCAGAGCAGCGAACTCGCCGATATCCTGCAATCCGTCGGCGACGTCGACACCATCTCGACATCGGATATTCCGGAAAAGCCCGCCGGCGATCTGTCCGGCGTTGTGGTCGATATCAATTTGCGTTCCGCCGAGAGCGTGCAGCGGGTGCGCAACAAGCTGCGCGGCGAGGCCTACCGTGCGCTGCCGCGGCTGTTCGTGCTGGCGGATGCGCTGCATCACAATTCGATGCAGGCGTGGGCGCTGGGCGCCACCGATACGATCTCGCGGCCGTTCGATGCCGGTGCGATCCTCGCCCGCATCCGCTCGGCGTTCCCCGACAGCGATGGATTCGATTCCACCGATCGCGGCCAGACCCTCAACATCGGCGTCGCCGCCGCGCATAAGGTGATGGTCCGGATTTTCGAAAAGCTGCCGGCCGGCGTTCCCCTGATGCTTGCCGACATCGTCGAGGCCGAGAACAAGATCATCAAGGCGATCAAGCATTCCTCGCTCCGCGAATGGCTGACCACGGTCGGCTGCCATCACACCGACAGCTACCGGCATTGCCTGTTCGTCACCGGATTTGCGGTGGCGTTTGCGCAGCATCTCGGCATGCGCGACGACGACCAGCGCCGGTTGGCGCGCGCGGCGCTGCTGCACGATGTCGGCAAGGCCTTCATCCCCGTCGCGATTCTGGACAAGCCGGGCATGCTGTCGATGGAGGAGATGAGCGAGATCCGCGAACATCCGCGGCTCGGCTATGAGGCGCTGTCCGCGCAGGGCGGCTTTCCACCCGAGATGCTCGACGTCATCCTGCACCACCACGAGTTCCTCGACGGCACCGGCTATCCCGACGGCCTCAGCGGCAACCAGATCAGCGATATCGTGCGCCTGACCACGATCGTCGATATCCACGCCGCGCTGGTGGAAAAGCGTGCCTATCGCCTGCCGTTCACCCACGCCAAGGCGTTTGCCGTCATGGAGCAGATGGGCGGCAAGCTCGACCAGCTATTGCTGCAGGCGTTCCGTCCCGTCGCGATGGGGACGTATTGAGCATAGGGCCTGGCGGCCCTGTTCGGTCATTGCGAGCGTTAGCGAAGCAATCCAGAGCCGCAAGGCAATACTGGATTGCTTCGTCGCTGCGCTCCTCGCAATAACAGAAAACTAGCGTCCGCCTTTCGCCAGCCCGGCAAACGGCGCTGCCGCATACACGACATCGCCGCCGACCATGGTCAACACCGACCTGATCCTGCCGATCTCCTTCCCCGGCGCGGTCATGTAGTCGGCTGACAGCACCGCAAGGTCGGCGAGTTTGCCCGGCTCCAGCGTGCCGCGCCTGGAATCGTCATTGGCCATGAACGCGGAATTGCGGGTGTACATCTCCAGCGCCTGGCGGCGGCTCGGAGCCTCCGCCGCGTCGCGCGTCACGGTGCCGCCGATGGTGGTGCCGTCGAGATACCACTCGAGCGCAACGAAGGGATTGTAGGACGACACCCGGTGCGCGTCGGTGCCGCCGGCCACCGTCAATCCCATTTTCATCGCGGTGGCGATCCGCGGCATCGATTTAGCCGCTTCAACGCCGACTTCCTGTTGCAGCCGTTCGCCGCCGAAATAAAGCCCGTCCTGCACGCCCCAGATCAGGCCCAGCGCCTTCATGCGCTTCAGCGAGTCCTCCGAGGCGTTGTAGAGATGCAGCACGGTCCAGCGCAGATCGCGGACCGGGTAATCCTTCTCGATGTCCTCGACGATATCCAGCAGATCATGAACGGTGCGATCCGGATTCCAGTGAATCTGGATGGTGTAGCCCTTTGACGCCGCCCAACGCAGCAGCTCGGACAGCTTTGCCTTGCCGTCCGGCGTGATGTCGCCGTCGGTCCAGTCGGCCCATACCAGGATTTCACCGGGGCCGTTGAAATGCAGCATGGCATCGCCAAAGCCCTGCGGCAGCAATTGCGTCAGGTTCTGCAGATCGGCGAGTTCGCTGCCCGGCTTGGGCGCGCAGAGGTGATAGGCGAGGCGCACCGTGAGCTGTTTGTCGTGCCAGAGCTTGAACACCGCCTGGTAATTGGCGGGATAGACGCTGACCCCGCCGCCGTCGACGATGCCGGTGATGCCGAGACTGTTCATTTCGGTGAAGAATTTTTTGGAGCCGTCGACCTGCTGCGCCAGCGTCGGCTTCGGCAGGTGATCGAAGATCTTGCCGAGCGCGTTGCCATTGGCGATCACGGCGCCGGTCGGCTTGTTGTTGCCGTCGCGCTCCAGCTTGCCGCCGGGCGTCACGTCGGCGTCGTCATGGATGTTGAGCGCGTCCATCGCCTTCGGCGTCAAGAGCAGCCAGTCGTAGAGATGCTGGATATAGACCGGATTATCCGGCGCCGCGGCTTCGACCTCGGCCGCGTTCGGACGGCGTTTTTCGGCAAACTGCTCTTCGGTCCAGCCGCCGGCCACCACGATCCAGGAGCCTGGCTTTTGCGCCGCCGCGGCGGCGTGGATTTTCTCCAGCGCCTGCTTCAGCGACCGCACGCCGATCCAGTTCACCTCGGTGGCAAAGGTTTGCGCGGCGCGGATGCCGTGGATATGGCCGTCGGTGAGGCCGGGAATCACGGTGCGGCCGCCGAGGTCGATCAGCTTTGTTTTGCTGCCGGCAAGCTGCTTCATCGCCGCCGAGGTTCCGGTCGCCAGCACCTCGCCATGTGCGATCGCGATGGCCTGTTGCGTGGAAAAATCCCTGTCGACGGTCAGCACCTTGCCATTGAACAGCACGGTGTCGGCGGTCTGGGCCGAGGCGGTGCCGGCCGGCAGCATCAGACAGATGGCGGACGTGATGACGGAGGCGAGGGCGAGCTTCTTCATGTCTGTTCCCTTGTTCTCGAACTCAAATCTGCAATCTCGCCTCTGTCAGGATCCTGACAGGCGGAAATTCCACGCAATCAATTCGGTCGAAGGCAACACGGACGCCGCCCTGAAAGCGCGCCGCGAACGCCAGCGCTTCGGCGCTATGCTCCGGCGGCGTGCGCATCGCAAGCGTGCAGTGCGGGATCCAGTTGCCGGGCCTGTAGTGCTCGCGGCAGAGCGCCGGGTCGATCGATGCGTGAATCCGGCGATGCATTTCAAGCAGCGCCTGTTTCGGCTCCGGATCGGCCCACAGCGTCGGCGGCGGTCCCGGAAAATGACCGATGCGATTGAACTCGATCTCGATCGCTATTCCTGCCGTGGCGACTTGCCGCATGACGGCGGTCGCCAGCTCTTCCGTCACACCGGGCGTGTCGTATACCGCGAAGGTGATATGCGGCGGATAATTCAGGGCGCGCATCGACGGCTGGTCCTCGAACGCGCTCATCTGCTCCCACAGCGAAGTGATCGCCGCGGCGGAGGCGTTGCTGCTGCTCAGGCTCAGGGCAAACGCCACCGCGCACTCCCTATCCCAGCATCTTGCGCAATTCGGCCTTCGCCACCTTCTCCAGCGTCGAGCGCGGCATTTCATCGACGAAGCGGATCTCGCGCGGCACCTTGAAATCCGCCAGCGCGTTGCGGCAGGCGGTCATGATGGTGTCGTGCAGCTCCGGCGGCGCGCGGTCGACGCCGGCCTGCGGGATGATGAACACGACGGGCACTTCATCCAGCATCGGGTGCTTCTTGGCCACCACGGCGGCTTCGCGCACGCCCGCGATCACAGCGATCACCTGTTCGATTTCGGAGGCCGCGACGTTCTCGCCGCCGACCTTCAGCATGTCCTTGGCGCGGTCACCGAACTTGATGTAGCCGTGATCGAGCAGGGTGACGCGGTCGCCGGTGATGAAATAGCCGTGCTCGTCGAAGCTCTCGCTGGTGGCCTTCTCGTTGTGCAGATATTCCGCGAACAACGACAGTCCCGGAACGCCCTTGATCAGCAGATTGCCGGTACCGCCGACCGGCGTCGCGGCGCCGTCGTCTTCGACGATGCGGATGGCATATTCCGGCGCGGCGCGGCCGATCGACATCGGCGTGTTGGGCTGGTCGACCTCGCCGATGATGCCGTGGGTGATGGTTTCGGTCATGCCCCACCATCCGATGATCTTGACGCCGAAGGCGGAGAACGCCGGCGGATCGTTCACCGCGGTGCCCCAGATCCGGAATTTGTGCTGCTTTGGAATCTCGTGTTCCAGCAGCGCCTTCATGCAGAACGGAATCGTCGAGGTCCAGGTGCAGCCATGCTCCAGCGCCACCGGCCAGAACCGGCTGGCGGAAAACCGTGGCTGGATCACGCAGCTGCCGCCGACCCACAGGCTCGACAGCATCGAATAGGCCAGCGCGTTGGTGTGGAACAGCGGCAGATAGGTCTGGTGCACGTCGCTCTCGTGCAGATCCTGGTGCGCGGCGTTGATCTTGCCGCCCCACAGTGCGTTGGCGTGGCTCCACAGCACCGCTTTCGGCCGCGACGTGGTGCCCGAAGTGTATTGCACGCTGCACGGCGCAAGGGGATCGGTGGCGCGGCGCGGCCGGTCGGCGCTATCTGCGAACAGCGCCTCGAAACGGTCGCCGCGCGGCGCGGCTTGCGCGGGCGCGGTGCCGGCGTCATGGGAGATGACCGCGATCCAGCGCAAATCGCGGCAATGTTTTGAAAGCATTTCGGCATAGGCCGGCTGCGTGATCGCGGCGACGGCGCGGCAATGCCCCGCAAAATATTCCATCTCGGCGGCGGCCGAGCGGGTGTTGGTGGTGACCGCGACGGCGCCGAGCTCGACGCAGGCGAACCAGGCCAGCATCGCCTCGATGCAGTTGTCGAGATGGATCAGGATGTAGTCGCCGGGCTTGACGCCGCGCTTGACCAACCCCGCGGCCAGCGCGCCGACCCGCTCGTGAAACTCGCGATAGCTCCATTGCCGCGCCGGCGCGTCGGACGGCGCCCAGATCAGGAACGGATGATCGCCGCGCCGCTCGCTGCGCATCCGCAGCAGCCACGGCACGTCCATTCCAGCAAACGGCCCGACGATCCCCGGCACAGCGTTCGACATCGATCCTCCCGCGCGGCGCTTTACGAGCCGCTTTTGTCATTGGCGGGATATGGTGCCATCGGATCGCGCGGGGGCAAATATGAAAGGGAGCATGTGACGAGCGAAGCGCGCTTACTTCCCCTCTCCTCTTGTGGGAGAGGGTGGCTCGCATCGTCGGATGCGAGACGGGTGTGGGGTAGCTGCGAGCCTCGGCGTTTGTGGTTATCCCTCATCCGGCGCTTCGCGCCACCTTCTCCCACAAGGGAAGAAGGGAAGGGCACCGCCTCAACCGACCCCATCCTCGTACGACGAAATCTCGATCAAACTGCCGTCGGGATCGCGGCAATAGACCGAGCGCAGCGTGCCGCGGGCGCCTTGCTTGGCGACGGGGCCTTCCTCGATCGCGACGCCGCATGCCTTGAGGTGCGCTACCACCGCCTCGGGGCCCGCCGCGGTCAGGAAGCACAAATCGTCGCTGCCGGCCATCTCGTGGTCGGCGGTGAACCACTCGACCTTGTCGGCGCCGTGCGGCCGCACGTTGATCTTCTGGCCGCCGAACACCAGCGAGGTCCGCTTCGGCTTGCCCTGGCCGGGGTCGAACACCCGGACTTCCATGCCGAGGGTCTTGCGATACCATTCAATGGTGCGCGCGACGTCGGCGACATTGATCACGAGATGATCGATCGCGTTGACCTTGACGGACATAAAGTGCCCTTTCGGCTTATCCTTTCGTCGCGGTTCCGCGCGCGTGTGCCGCACTGGCCGCTTCAATTATTGTTTGTTACAACGGAAGGCCGGCGTCAATTCAACAACAACGAACCGCGCGGTGCGGATCAGTCGAATAAGCGGGGAGTAAACGGCATGATATCACGTCGCAGCGCGATCGGATTGGCGGCAACGGGCGCTTCAGCGCTGGTCTTGTCAGCGCGCGGGGTTTTGGCGGCGGATTATCCGACCCGGCCGATCCGTTTCGTGGTCGGCTATCCCGCCGGCGGCGCCACCGATATCATCGCACGCCTGGTCGGCCAGAAACTCTCCGAGCGGCTGGGTCAGCAACTGATAATCGAAAACAAGCCCGGCGCCGGCAACAACATCGGCACCGAAACGGTGGTCAATGCCGCGCCGGACGGCTACACCGTGCTGCTGGTCAATCCGGCGAATTTCATCAACACCACGCTCTACGCCAACCTCAATTTCAATTTCCCGCGCGACATCGCCCCGGTCGCTTCGTTCCTGCGGGTGCCCAACGTGATGACGGTTGCGCCCGGCGTGCCGGCGAAAACGGTCGCCGAATTCATCGCCTATGTTAAGGACAATCCCGGCAAGGTGAATCTGGCGTCGTCCGGCAATGGCACGTCAGTGCATCTGTCCGGGGAGATGTTCATGGCGATGACCGGCGCCAAGATGCTGCACGTGCCCTACAAGGGCGCCGCGCCCGCGATCACCGATCTGCTCGGCAACCGCGTCCAGGTGATTTTCGACAACATGCCCTCGATCATCGGCCATATCCAGGGCGGTGCGGTGCGCGCGCTGGCGGTGACCACCGCGGTGCGCTCGCCGGTGCTGCCCGACGTGCCGACGGTGGCCGAGACCGTGCCGGGCTACGAGGCGAGCGCGCTGTTCGGCATGGGGGCGCCGAAGAACACGCCGCCGGAAATCATCGCCAGGCTCAACTCCGAGATCAACGCCGTGCTGGCCGATCCCGAAGTGACAAAGCGCATGAACGAACTGGGCGGTCCGCCTTTGATCTCCACGCCGCAGGCGTTCGGGCAGATGATCCAGGACGAGACCACGAAATGGGCCAAGGTGGTCAATTCGGCGGGACTGAAGATCGATTAGGCGCGCTTCACCTCTCCTACTGGGAGAGGTCGGCGCGAAGCGCCGGATGAGGGGTTACGACTTATCGATAGGGTGTACGCGCTCACCGCAGCCCTCTCCCGACGGGAGAGGGGCGCGCTGCTGCCGGAGCGAGTGCTTTATCCTACTTCTTGCTCTTACGCGCTTTCGCCTGCGCTTTCTTCTTCGCCTGCGCCTTCTTCTTCAACTTGCTCTGGTTGTATTCGATCGCTGCGCGCACGAGTTTCTTTAGTGCGGCGATATCGACCTTGTCGCCTTCGAAGAATTCGATCGCGCGCCTGGTGTTGCCTGCGAAGTCGGCGTTGAAAAGCTTGTCGGGATCAGCAAGCTTCGCGCCATAGGCAAAGGTCAGTTTGAACTTGCCTTTAAAGGCGTTGCCGACCGCGATCATGCCGTCGCGCGACCACAGCGGGGTTCCTCTCCACTTGAACTCTTCGATGATCTCCTCGTCCGCCCCCAGCACCGCCTTGCGGACGATCGCAAAGATATTGCCGCGCCAGTCGGTAATTCCCGCGATCAACTGATCGACTTTCCCGGAGTCGGACATCGCCTTCGTGCTTTTGCTCATTCAACTGGCCCTACGCGACGCTCCTGCGTCCCTTCGCGGTGTAGGGTAGCACAAACATATAGAGGCCGCTGAACAGCAGCAGGAACAAGAACGGTAGCGGCGAATAGGTGACCCAGGCCGGCGGCTCGCCAAATGCGCGAATCCCAAAATTGGCGATCACGGTCAGGGTGAACAGGATCGACAGCCAGCGATGCAACTGCCGGATCCACGCGCTCAAGCTCATTGAAACCTCCTGATGATGTGGGGTGATGGTGCGGCGTCGGGGCCGCGATCAGTCTGCCTTGCCCAAGACCTGATCGAGATTGCCGAGGAATTTCTCCCAGCCGGCGCGAGCGCCGCCGAAAGCCTGCCGCTGCTGCGGCCCGAAGCCGGCTTGCTCGACGCGCAGATGCGTGCCTGAGCCGGTCGCGGTCAGCGTGAACGTCACCACGCTCCTGAGATTGTAGGCGGCGTCGTCATGGGCGAAATCCCAGGTGTAGGACAGCGTCTTGTTCGGCTCGACCGCGAGCACCTTGCAGTCCAGCACGCCGCCCCATTCGCCGCGAAGGCTGAAGCTGTGACCCACCTCGGGCCTGAAATCGTTCTTCATCAGCCACGCCTCGATCAGATGCGGCTGGGTCAGCGCGCGCCAGAGTTTTTCCGGCGGAAAGGCGAACTCGCGTTCGACAATGACGGAGCGTGCTTCGGTCGCCTGTTTGTTCATTGATCCATCCTCTTCAGCAAATCCTCGAGCCGGTCGAACCGGTTCTGCCAGAAACCCGCCATCTGGCTGGTCCAGTCGATCAAGGGCGCCAGCGCGCCGAGTTGCGCGCTGTAATGCGTCTGGCGGCCTTGATGGCGATCGCGTACCAGGCCCGCCTGTCGCAGCAGGCCAAGATGTTTTGATACCGCAGGCTGCGATACGCCGGATCGCGCCGTCAGCGCGCCCACGGTCTGCTCGCCTTCACGGCACAGCCGTTCGAACAGCGCGCGCCGGGTCGGATCGGCCAATGTTCGAAACAGCACATCAGGGGCGCCTGGCATGCGATAATCCATAACCAAAAAGTTATTTGATATGCGGATCCATAACCCAGACGATATTCGTGTGTCAAGCATGGCTAGCCAGAACTAGGTCCTAAAAAGCCCGTGGCGTCAGATCGCGCCCCGCATTTGCATATCCATTAAATTATATATGATCGTGATCGGTGATATCCGGCTGTGTGACCCGCGGCACGCCGGCCACATCCGCGCCGTGCAATCCTGCACAGCGGTGCGCGATCTTCGGTCAGACCATGCCGTTCCCGGAACATTTACCGGCCCGGCCACGTTTTTGACGGTAGGATCGGGTACGAGAGCTGATCGAGATTCAAAGGAGGCGAAACATGCGCCAGAATATTCGTTATGCGGGGCTGGCAGCCTTGGCCCTGGTATCGGCGGCTTCCGCTGTCATCGCAGGCAGCTCGCCGGCCGCGGCGTTCGACTATCCCTATTGCCTGCAGGGCAAGCAAACCGGGATACCGGGCGAGTGCGCTTACACCAGCTACGCGCAATGCATGGCATCCGCCTCCGGGCGCGACGCCTATTGCGCGATCAACCCGCGTGTCGCGTTCGATCGGCCGGTGCCGCGGCAGCGCGTGCAGCGGCCCTATGCGGATTATTACAACGATTGATTTTCCGAACGACGGCGGCGCCAAGTCAACGCGCCGCCGATCGGGTGTGCTCGCCTAGCAGCCGCGGCAGATCGATGTGACGATGCGCGCGACCTTGGCGTCTTCCTTGTCGACGGCGGGATCGCCGGTGCCGAGCGCCGGCCCTTTCTGCGCGATGCCACCCCCGGTGCCCGATGACGACAAAGCGGTGCCGGCGGAATTGGTGCCGGGCGTCGCCGGGTTGGTGCCGAACGCTCCGCCGGTCACCGCTCCGGAATGATGGCTACCCATGCCGCCACCGATGCCGCCGCCGCGGCTGAATGCCGCCGCCGGGACAAGCATGGAGAGAACGACGCAGCCGATTGCCAGTATCTTCATGGCGCGACCTCCATATTGCCAATCAACAAAATCCGGTCGGGCACGGTTCCACGGCTTGCGCCGTTGTAATCTCACGCCGTCGCGGCGGCGGCCTCCGCCTTGCCAAACACAATTCCCTTGGACTCGGTGCCCGCAGCCGTCAGCCCCGCGATGACAATCGCCACCGTGCCGACCACGATCGCCAGCGCCAGGCCGTAATCGCCGCCGAAATGCGCGGCGAGGCCGGCCTGCACGGTCGCATTCACCGACGCCAGCAAATTGCCGAGTTGATAGACGAAGCCGGGGAAGGTGGCGCGCGCGGTGTCCGGCGACAATTCGTTGAGATGCACCGGCACCACGCCCCAGGCGCCCTGCACCGCGAACTGCATCAGGAACGCGCCGATCGCAAGCAACACCGGGCTATCCGCAAACGCCCATAGCGGGATCACAGGTAGCGCCAGCAACGACGCGATCACGATGCAGCGCCGCCGGCCGAACCGTTCCGACAGCGTGCCGAACAGGATGCCGCCACAGATCGCGCCGATATTGTAAACCACCGCGATGATGCTGACGACATGCGGTGAGAATTTGTGCTGCACCTGCAGGAAGGTTGGGTAGATATCCTGCGTGCCATGGCTGAAGAAATTGAACGCAGTCATCAGCAACACCGCGTAGATGCCGAGCCGCCAGTGCGATTTCAGTACCGCAAGCGTGCTGCCGCGCTCGACCGCCGCTTGCTTGCTGAAGCTTGGCGATTCCGGAACGGTGCGGCGGATATAGAGCACCAGGAGCGCCGGGATCACGCCGACCATGAACATGCCGCGCCAGCCGATATAGGGAAACAGCACGCCATAGACGATGGAAGCCATGAAATAACCGGCCGGATAGCCCGATTGCAGCAGCCCGGAGACAAAGCCGCGGGCGTGCGGTGGAATCGTTTCCATGGTCAGCGAAGCGCCGACGCCCCATTCGCCGCCCATCGCGACGCCGTACAGTGCGCGCAGCACGATCAGCACGGTCAGATTGGGCGAGAAGCCGGAGGCGAACTCGATCACTGAATATAGCAGGATGTCGACCATCAGGGTCGGCCGGCGGCCCCAGCGATCGGCGGCGCGGCCGAAGATGAAGGCGCCGATCGGACGCATCGCCAAAGTCAGCAAGATCGCCCATGTGACGGTCGGGATATCGGTGTGGAATTCGGCTGCGATGTCCTTCAGCACGAACACCAACAGGAAGAAGTCGAACGCGTCCAGCGACCATCCGAGAAAACTGGCCGCGACCACGTGCTTCTGTTCGCTGGTCCAGCCGGATAATGCTGCAATCGCCATGACAAATGCCTCAACCGAAGATGAGGCGATAATGTTCCACAGAATCCGGCGGCTGAATAGCGCGCGCCGGCCGCGGGGCATCTATGTGCCGGTTTTATTCAAAAACCGGCAACACGCTCGCTCAACCGGGCTTCCGGGTGCAGACTGTGAGGATGCCCGCCGTCCGCGTGCATCGCCATTGATCGCTGAGCACGGCGCTTTCGACCGGCTTTGGCCGGGCCAGGCTGACCGAGACATACGCGGCGCCGGACACCAGTGCCACGATCACCGCCATAAGCGCGATCTGCCGGCGGGTCCACAAATTCCAGTTCGGGGTTCGGATCATTATCCCACGCTCCCATTTCGATGCGGCTAAGATAGGAGCGCGCCCGCCGGGATCATGTGAGCGAGATCACAATTTCGTTCGCATCTCCGGTCACGATAGCTTGAAACCGCCGAAGTGTGATTGGATCGTACAAGCGCGGGCGTTTTTCGGCCGACTAGCCTCGGCCTTTCGCCACAGACCGCCTCAGCAACAGGCCGCCTCGAACAGGTAAATGGTGCCGATTGACCGATTTCGCCGTGCCGCCCGGAGCGCCCGGAATTGCCCCACGCTGGACCTCCAGCGCCAAGAGCGCGGTGGGCACGGCGGCGCGCGCCGAAAGCCAGATCTGGTTCACCATCAGCCACGGCATTCTCAACGAGATCTACGCGCGGCGGCTCGATCAGGCCTGCATCCGTGATTTCGGCTTCATCGTCACGGCGAAGAACTACTTCTCGGAAATCAAGCGCGATACAAGCCACACCGTCGAGATGATCGAGGACGGCGTGCCGGCGTTCCGGCTGGTCAACACCGCGCTCGACGGCCGCTATCGCATCACCAAAATCGTCTTTACCGATCCCGTGCGCGAAGTGGTGCTGCAGCAGCTTCACTTCGAGGCGCTGGTCGGCACGCTCGCCGATTACCAGCTTCACGCCATCATAGCTCCCCATCTGGTCAACGCCGGCGCCGGCAACACCGGCTGGTACGGCGACTTCAACGGAAATGAGATGCTGTTCGCGGAGGGCCGAGGCCTCTCGCTCGCGGTGGCCTCCTCAGTGTCGTGGATTGCGCGTTCGGTCGGCTATGTCGGCGTTTCCGATGGCTGGCAGACGCTGTCGCGCGGCGAGGAATTGAACGGCGCGTATCAGCGCGCGGAAAACGGCAACGTCGCGCTTTCAGGCACCATCGACCTTGCCGCCAGCGGCGGCCATGCGACATTCACCATCGGCTTCGGCGTGCTGCCGGAGGAAGCCGGCCTGCGCGCGCTGCTCAGCCTGCAACAGCCGCAGGCCGCGACGCTCGAACTCTATTGCCAGGGCTGGCGTCAGAAGCAGGCGGCGCTGCTGCAGCTCGATCACATCAGCGAGAGCAAGGGGCTGAACCGCTACCGGATATCCACCTCCGTACTCGCCACCCATCGCGACGAGGCGTCGGGCGCGATCATCGCGAGCCTGTCGATCCCCTGGGGCTTTGCCAAGGGCGATGACGATCTCGGCGGCTATCACCTGGTCTGGCCGCGCGATCTGGTCGAGACCGCCGGCGGGCTGTTGGCGGCAGGCAGCATCACCTCGGCCAAATCCGTGCTGGATTATCTGGCCGCGATTCAGGAAGCCGACGGCCATTGGTCGCAGAATTCGTGGCTCGATGGCCGGCCATACTGGAGCGGCATCCAGATCGACGAAACCGGTTTCCCGATCCTGCTTTACGACATGCTGCTGCGGGCAGGTGCGATCGCGCCGGAAGACCGCGCGCGCTACACCGCGATGATTCGGGCTGCCGCCGGCTACATCGTGCGCAATGGGCCCGCGACCCAGCAGGATCGCTGGGAAGAAGATGGCGGCTATTCGGCTTTCACCATTGCGGTGGAAATCTCGGCGCTGGTGGCCGCGGCGCAAGCGCTTGCCGCGGCCGGCGAAAAGGATATCGCGGCCTATCTCACCGCCACCGCCGATGGCTGGAACGAACAGATCGACGACTGGGCCTACGCCAGGGACACCGAAATCGCGCGAAAGCTCGGCATCGACGGCTATTACATGCGGATCGGCTATTCCTCCGGCGACGCCAATGCGCGCTCGCATGGCCTGATTCCGATCAAGAACCGGCCGGATGGCAACGAGGCGCTGCAGGCGGGCTTGCTGATCAGCCCCGACGCGCTGGCGCTGGTGCGTTTCGGGCTGCGCGCCGCCGACGATCCGCGCATCCTCAACACCGTGAAGGCGATCGATTCGCTGCTCAGGCGCGATCTTCCGGCCGGACCCTATTGGTACCGCTATAACGACGACGGCTATGGCGAGCACGAAGACGGCGCGCCGTTCGACGGTTACGGCGTCGGCCGGCTGTGGCCGCTATTGACCGGCGAGCGCGCGCATTACGAACTGGCCGCGGGGCGGCCGCAGGAGGCGCGGCGTCTGCTCGCCGCGTTCGAGGCTGCCGCGAGCCCCGGCGGGCTCATTCCCGAACAGATCTGGGACAGCCGCGACATCCCGCGCCGGGAATTGTTTTTGGGCCGGCCGTCCGGCAGCGCAATGCCGCTGGTCTGGGCCCATGCCGAACATATCAAACTGTTGCGCTCGCTGCGCGACAACGCGGTGTTCGACATGCCGCCGCAGACGCTCGACCGCTATGTCAGGAACACGCCGCCGCCGGCGCCGATCGTCTGGCGGCAGACCGCGAAGGTCGACCGCATCGCGTCGGGCCGGATCCTGCGGCTGGAATTTTTGGAGCCCGCGCGGGTGCACTGGTCGACCGACAACTGGAATACTGTTCTCGACAGCCCGGCGGTCGCGACCGGCCTCGGCATCTATATCCTCGATCTGCCGAACGGCGGCCTGAGCGGCGAGGGCATCGTCCGCTTCACCATGTTCTGGCCGGAGCAAAACCGCTGGGAAGGCGTTGACTTCGAGGTCGCCATCGTCAAGCCAGCCTGATCTCTTCGCGTATCCAGTCATTTGGAAAGATCGGTTTCGTGTCATGAGCGCAAAACAGATAAAACTGCTGCTGGCGGATGTCGACGGCACGCTGGTGACGCAGGACAAGGTGCTGACCGAGCAGGCGATCGCGGCGTCGCGCGATCTGCACGCCGCCGGCGTCACGCTGGCGCTCACCAGCGGCCGGCCGCCGCGCGGCATGAGCATGCTGATCGAGCCCTTAAAACTCGAAGGCGCGATCGCGGGTTTTAACGGCGGCGTGTTCGTTCACCCGGACATGTCGGTGATCGAAAGCCACAAACTCGATGCGAAGACCGCGAAGGAAACCATAAGACTGATCCTCGACCAGGGCCTGGACGCCTGGCTCTACACCGAAAAGGACTGGCTGATCCGCGACGCCAAGGCGCCGCATGTCGCGCGCGAGACCTGGACCGTCAAGTTCGACGCCAAGGTGGTGAAGGAATTTTCGGACGAGCAGCTTGCGGACGCGGTCAAGATCGTCGGCGTCTCCGACGATCTCGACAAGGTCGCGGCCTGTGAAAAGTCGGCACAGCAGAAACTCGGCGATCGCGCCAGCGCGGCGCGCTCGCAGCCTTATTATCTCGACGTCACCAACCCGCAGGCCAACAAGGGCGGCGTGGTGCTGACGCTGGCAAAGCTGCGGAATATCAAGCCGGAAGAGATCGCGACCATCGGCGACATGCCGAACGACGTGCTGATGTTCAAGAAGAGCGGAATGTCGATCGCGATGGGCAATTCCAGCGACGAGGTCAAGTCGCAGGCGACCGAAGTCACCGACAGCAATCAGAACGAGGGATTTGCCAAGGCGGTGCGGAAATTCATTTTGAAATGAGATGTTGGAGGAATCGTTTCTACAGCGGCGGCGCGCTCCCTCTCCCGTAGGGAGACGGTTGGGGTGAGGGGTTACGCCCTATCGATAGGCCGTAACCCCTCACCCGGATCGCTTGCGCGATCCGACATCTCCCAGAGGGAGAGGTGAAGGACAGCAAGTCTCAGTAGCCGCAGCCGCCGCAACGCGGACGGACCGGCGCGTAATAGCTGTAGCCGGGCGAAACCATTTCGACGCGCTGCTGGGTGGCGTACTGCGCGGGAACCTGCTCGTACGCGACGCCTTCGGGCGCGACCATCACGGTACGCGGCACCATCACGGTGCGGTACTGCGCGGGCGTGCGATGGGCAATGGTGCGGCCGGGAGCAACCATCACGGTTTCCTCGACGGTGCGGTACTGTGGAGCAACCTGCTGCGGCTGATAGCAGGTGCCGCAGGGCTGCGGCGGCGCGTAGCAGCTATCGCAATAGGCGGAAGCGGCGGTCGGGATCGCCACAGTGAGGATCGAGGCGGCGAAAAACGCGGTGAGAACGCGGGACATGGGGTTACCTGCTGGCTTGAGATGATCTCGAGGCTGCATCGCAACCTCCATTGCAGCCAAGGTTTAGTTGCGCGGCGCGGGGCGTCAATTGGAGTCCGCCGTTTACCTTGACGAACATCGCTAACATCGGCTCAAGCCGTCACGATCGCGCACCTAGCTACCTCGCGGGCAACGGCCACGGTGAATCGGATGTTAACGATTCGATTTCAACTTCTGCTGATATCGCGGGCTCGAGAAAGAGGGCGTCTTGTGACCTGAGGCTTGCTTTAATCTTGCCGGTTCTTCTTCTTTTTCTTCTTGAAGGGCGCGTGGTCCTTCTTGAAAGCGCTGCGCTCCGCAGGTGCGGCGGCGTGTCGCCGCCCGTCATTGTCGGGCCGGGCCCGCGGATCCCTTTTCGTCTTCGAATCTCTCGCCTCGTCAAACGCGAGCCGGCCATCGCCGTGAGACTTCCCGTGATGCTGTCGCGCGGGTTCGTGGCGCGGCCGGTCTTCCCGGCGCGCGTCGCGGCTGCTCTCCTTCGGTCGATGCTTGGGGCCGTCCCAGGATTTTGTCGTGTGCGGCCGCTCCGCCTGCGCATCTCCCAGCAGTTCGATGCGGATGTTGTCTTCCTTGTCGGGCCGCTTGATCTGGGCGGCGAAGGCGTCGGCGACGCCCGCGGAAATCTCGAACTCGGTGGTGGTGTCCATGATGCGGATCGCGCCGATGTCCTGCTTCTCGACGCCGCCGCGGCGGCAGATCATCGGCAGCAGCCAGCGCGCTTCCGCATTCTTGCGACGACCGATCGCGGCGCGAAACCACACGCTTCCTTCCGCCATCGCATCGCGCCGCAATTTCTTGTTTTGCTTGGCGCCGGGTCGCGCCTCGCGATCGTCGCCGCGTGAAGCATGGCCGTCCTTGCCCGCATGGCGATCGTCCCGCGCGCGGCCATTGCCTTTGTTACCCTGGCCCGGGTCGAGCAAATCTTCCGGCGAGGGAAGCCGCGCGCGATAAAGCCGCGCCAGCGCCGCCGCGACATCCTCCGGCGAACGCTCGGCGAGCAGCGCGCGGGCCAGCACGAGGTCGTCGCTGGTGGTCTCCTCGCTGAAGATCGCATCGCCCAGCATGCGTTCCTGGTCGAGCTTGCGGATTTCCTCGGCGGTGGGACCGAGGCCCCAGACCGCATCGATGCTGGCGAGATCGAGCAGCAATTCCGCGCGCCGTCGTCGCGCCGGCGGCACCAGCAACACGCTGACGCCCTTGCGGCCGGCCCGTCCGGTGCGGCCGGACCGATGCTGCAGCACCTCCGAATCATTGGGCAGATCGGAATGAATCACGAGGTCGAGGTTCGGCAGATCGATGCCGCGTGCTGCCACGTCGGTAGCGACGCACACCCGCGCGCGGCCGTCGCGCAACGCCTGCAGCGCCTGGGTTCGCTCGTTCTGGGTCAATTCGCCCGACAGCGCGACCACCGAAAAGCCGCGCTCCAAGAGCGCGGTCTGCAGATGATTGACGGCGTTCCGTGTGTTGCAAAACACGATCGCGCTCGGCGATTCGAAAAATCGCAGCACATTGACGACGCCATGCTCGACATCGGCGGCGGCGATCCGGATCGCGCGATATTCGATGTCGGCGTGGCCGCCTTCGTCGCCCGCGACGTCGATCCGGAAGGCCTGTTGCTGGTACTGTTTTGCCAGCGTGACGATGCCGCGCGGCAGCGTCGCCGAGAACAGCAGCGTCCGCCGCGTCTCGGGCGTGGTTTTCAGGATGAATTCCATGTCCTCGCGAAAGCCGAGATCGAGCATTTCGTCGGCCTCGTCGAGCACCACCGCCTTCAATCCGGAGATATCGAGCCGGCCGCGCCGCAGGTGATCGCACAGCCTGCCTGGCGTGCCGACCACGATGTGGGCGCCCGCCGCCAGCTCGCGTTGCTCGCGGCGCGGATCCATGCCGCCGACGCAGGAGACGACGCGCGCGCCGGCATATTGATAAAGCCATGCCAGTTCGCGATGCACCTGCAGCGCCAGTTCCCGCGTCGGCGCGACGATCAGGGCCAACGGGGCTGCGGCCCGTTCGAACCGCTCGGCATCGCCAAGCAGATCGCCGGCGATGGCGAGCCCATAGGCGACGGTCTTGCCCGAGCCGGTTTGCGCCGACACCAGGAGGTCGCGCCCGACGGCGTCATCCGCCAGGACCGCACGCTGGACCGGCGTCGGCTGGTCGTAATTGCGCTCCGCCAATGCGCGCGCGAGCGGCGGACTTGCAGTCATGAATGTCACGGGAGTGGCGACCTCGGTTAATGTTTGCGGCGGCAACGCCGAAATGCGCCGGATAAACCTTGGGGAACGAAAGCGGCGTGCCTGAACATGCAGGGTCACGCGACAAGGCAAATCTGGGCGGGATGGCCGTGCTTTAGGCCATCGAGGCCCAAAACGCCACCGTTTAATGCGCAAGGCATGCCCGCAAGAACGCTGGATGAGAGGGTTTTCGGGCGAAAGATGCCGCTCCATCCAATGCGAGCAACAATGAATCGGATGTTAACGATTCAATCTTAACCTTCCGCCGGAATGGCAATGTGCGCCGGCGCCCGCCGCGCTGACCGGACGGAAATCAATGTCAAAGCTGCTGAACCTGTTCTCCAATCGCCCGATCGGCGTCAAACTCGCCACCATGACCGTGGTCGGCGCCATCTGCATGGCGCTGGTCGCGGCCTCCGTGCTGGTGGTGGCGCGCAACCAGCTGATATCGGAGCGGACCGAGAAGGCGCAGGCGATCGTCGATGCCGCCTGGAACATGGCCGACTATTTCCAGAAGCAGGCCGCCGCCGGCAAGATGACGGACGAAGAGGCCAAGGCGCGGTTCTTCGCCGCCGCTGGCGCGATCTGGTATGAGGACCATACCAACTACATCTTCATGTACGATACCGAGACCGGAATCTGTAACGTCAATTCCGGCGTGCCGACCTTGCTCGGCAAGGACATGCGCGACGTCAAGGACGCCAATGGCATTCCGTTCGCGGCGATGATGATCGATATCGCGCGCAAGGGCGGCGCGGGCCAGCCGATCCGCTACACCTTCCTGCGCAGCAGCACCGATCCGACCCCGCTCGACAAGGTCGCCTTTGCCCGCGGTTTCACGCCGTGGCACCTGATGATCGGCACCGCGCAATACATCTCCGCGATCGACGCCTCGTTCTGGTCGATGGTGCGCACCGCGTCGATCGTCATCGTCGTGCTGATGCTGATCTCGATCATGATCACCTGGATGATCACCCGCAGCGTGGTAAAGCCGCTGACTGGCCTCAAGGAGCGGATGGCCTCGCTCTCGACCGGCGAACTCGCCTCGCCCGTCGCCGGTAGCGAACGCGCCGACGAGGTCGGCCAGATGGCGCGCACCGTTGCCGTGTTCCGCGACGCCATGACCGAAGCCAATCGCCTGCGCGAGGAGCAGGCCGCGGTCGAGGCGCGGCAGGCGCAGCAGCGCAAGGCCGATATGAACAGCCTTGCCGACCAGTTCGAGCGCGAGATCGGCGAGATCATCACGTTGGTCTCGACCGCCGCGAGCCAGCTCGAAGGCTCGGCCGGCACCCTGAGCAAGACCGCCGAAACGGTGCAGACCGTCAGCCAGCGCGCCGCGGGCGCCTCGAGCGATACGTCGTCCAGTGTGCATTCGGTGGCCGCGGCCAGCGAGGAGCTGGCGTCCTCGGTCGCCGAGATTTCCCGCCAGGTCGATGCCTCCGCCCGCATCGCCGGCGAGGCGGTCGATCAGGCGCAGAAGACCGACGCGCGGATCAGCCAGCTGTCGCAGGCGGCGTCGCGGATCGGCGACGTCGTCGACCTGATCAAGAACATCGCGGAGCAGACCAATCTGCTGGCGCTCAATGCCACCATCGAGGCGGCGCGCGCCGGCGAGGCGGGCCGCGGCTTTGCCGTGGTGGCGGCAGAGGTCAAGACGCTGGCCGAGCAGACCGCAAAGGCCACCGGCGAGATCAGCGAGCAGATCGCCGGCATCCAGTCGGCGACCGAGCAGTCGGTGGTCGCGATCAAGGAAATCGGCGCCACCATCGGCCGCATCTCGGAGATTTCCTCGACCATTGCATCCGCCGTCGAAGAGCAGGGCGCCGCGACGCAGGAGATCTCCCGCAACGTGCAGCGCGCCGCCGAAGGCACCTCGCAGGGCACCGCCGATATCGCCGACGTCCAGCGCGGCGTCGCCGAAACCGGAGCCGCCTCCTCGCAAGTGCTGCTCGCCGCGCAGTCGCTGTCGACCGAAAGCAACCGCCTCAAGCGCGAAGTAGGAAAGTTCATGAACACGGTGCGCGCGGCGTAAGAAGCGGGCTACGAAGCTGCGCCGGAACGTCCTGCTTCTGAAGCAGCCACCGCTTTGCGCCCATACGCAAATGGTTCCGTCCGCGATCGGCCCGGAAGCGGAAATACTTCTGCCCCGCGCCAGGAGAAACGCGCTACCCTCTGGGTTAACCGAGGCAAGCCAAGGAATCTCAACATGAGCAAAATGCCGCCGATCCCACCCGGCAACCAAAGCACCAAGGGCCCCAAGCTGGATGCAGAGGCAGAGCGCGACACCTCGAAGGAAAATCACGGTGTGCAGAATTCAGCCGAACAGGGCGACATCGCCAACATCAAGCAGAACACCACCAACGCCGGCTTTTTCAAAGGACGGCGGGTGAAGTGAATCTGTCCCCTCCTGTATGCTCCGGCGAGGTAACATTTCGATGAAGATCCAAAAACACTCCGAAAGCCATCTGGTGGAACTGGCCGATGGTTCCAGGTGGCAGATATTCCCGGGTGATCTGGATGTAACCATGAACTGGCAGCCGGATGCCGAACTGAAGGTTGTCCGCATCGGCGACGAAATCAGCTCTCACGCGCTGGTCAGTGGCTCGGACAATTCCCGGGTGCGCGTGCTGCCTGAGGGGGAGGATTGACCCGTCAAGCAGGTGAGGCTGGGCGAAGCATAGTCGAAATCCCTGTCAGTCCAGGCTACCCGGAAGCAGGTCCCGGTCGTGCGAAGCAGCGTTGCACGCTGTATCGCGTCCGGGACACGGACCGTCCGCATCAAGCCGAACTCGCCTATTCCAGTCTGTCTTGTGGCGGCGCTGATTAGTCGGCGATGACATACGCGGCCCATCCGTCGAGACGCGCGCACCGGGCAGCGCAAGTGCGCGGCCGGGAGAGCGCGCCCCTCAAGATGAGGTTTTGCATCGCTCCACCAAAGCCCTCATGGTGAGGAGCGCCAACGGGTCCGCGCAAAGCGTGACCCGATGCAGGCTCCGTGCCGTCTCGAACCATGGCGACGGAACGAGGCGGGTGCCGAACCCGGAGTTTTTCCCATGCTGCAAAATGGCGCACCCGACACGATTCGAACGTGTGACCTTTGCCTTCGGAGCAATTTAACCTGCCCTACGCAAATAAGCGATAGGGCACTCAATGCTTCGCTATCCTACTAATATCATTATGGAAGCTGGAATCGATTGGCCGCAGCTCCTACGCTGCTGTGCGCCTCGATTTCCTTCCAACTGCTTACGTGGTGCTTACGCGGGAAACGGGCTTCAGGTCGGAGAGTTTCGATGACAAAGCTCAGCAAGCGGATCGTCGACGCCGCGGAAGCCCGGGCGAAAGACTACGTCATTTGGGACGATGAACTGCCCGGCTTTGGTCTCCGGGTGTTCGCATCGGGCAAACGTAGCTACTTGATCCAGTATCGTTCGGCCGGCCGTTCACGTCGCTACACGATCGGGCAGCATGGCGTCTGGACGCCGGAGCTTGCAAGGAAAGAGGCGAAAATTCAGTTGGGCCGGGTTGCGCAAGGTGACAATCCGGCTGAGGAGCGCCAGCTCGATCACAATGCGATCACAGTCAAAGAGCTCTGCGACCTCTATTTCAGGGACCTAAAGGCGGGTCTCATACTTGGAAAAGGTGGGCGCCCGAAAAAAGCGTCAACTATCGTAACCGACACTGGCCGCATTAACCGTCATATCGTGCCGCTGATTGGCACCAGGCGCGTAAAGGACCTTGTTAAGGCCGACATCAACAAGGTGTTGAAGGACATCATGGCGGGGAAGACCCGCGCCAGTGACAAGACCAAGAAATTGCGCGGTAAAGCGATCGTGCGAGGAGGAGCCGGGACCGCCACGCGGACCGTCGGTCTCCTCGGAGGGATCCTCACCTATGCTGTCGACGCCGGCATCATCGAGACCAACCCAGCGCACGGAATTCGCAAACCGAAGGATAAGGTCCGAAACCGTCGCCTGACCGAAGCGGAGTATCGTGTCCTCGGCGGAATTTTGCGCAAGTCCGCCGAAGATGAGAGATACCAAATCACGGCCGATATTATTCGCCAAATTGCTCTCACAGGATGTCGTCGTTCCGAGATGATCAAGCTGCGGTGGATCGAAGCCGATATGGAGGCAAGCTGTCTACGTCTAACAGACAGCAAGGAGGGCGCCTCCATTCGAGCTATCGGGTTGCCTGTCGTTGATTTTCTGGAAACGCAATGGACGGCCAAAACTGGGACCTATGTCTTTCCGGGACTTGGTGATGATAATGCGTTTGGCAGCTTCCCCAATCATTGGGAAAAGATCTTTCGCGACTCACCTCTCGCCGATATCACGCCGCATGTATTGAGGCACAGCTTTGCAAGCATTGCGAACGACCTCGGATTTACCGAGGTCACGATCGCGGCTCTCGTCGGACACGCAAAAAGGTCGGTCACGAGCAAGTATATTCATACGCTCGATACAGCGCTCATCATGGCAGCGGACACCATCTCTGGCTACATTCAAGGACTCCTTGACGGAATCGAGTTCAAACAAACGGCTTACGCATTGGATCGCGGTTCACGAAAAGCCGCCTTGGCCCGTTTCCTGAGCAAGGCTGCGGTTGGTAGTGGCGAGGAGACCGGAGAGGAGCGTCGCTTAGCTGCGTAGTTCAACCGGAGTTCGAATACGATCGAAATCGTAGGCTTGAGTACCTTCAACAAACGGCCGCAGAAACCTATTTTAGCTCGGACATCAACTTTGCCGATGTGCCCGCAGAAGGAAAATCCGTGAACTCTGATCCGTTCTTTACCTTGCCGCAGGACGCGACATGGAACGCCTGCATCGGCCGTCAAGGCGACGAACTGCATTACCTCGACGGCTATATCGAAGCGGCGTCAGAGCTCGCCAATGCGGTGATCGAAAAGGATATGCTGATCAAGCGCGATACGCTTGTGCTGCCTATTCTCTACAATGCACGGCATGCCGTCGAACTGCTGTTGAAGTTCGTCACGAACCAGTTAGTCGAATGCGGTGTGCTTGCTCACGGGCATCCCGCCAATCACAACCTCCAAGGCCACTTCGATTTGCTTATCAGGGCCAACATAGGCGACGAAAAGCTGCGCGGAAATCTCGACCTGCTGGAGCCATTCATTGTCAGCTTGACGCGCATCGATGATGACGGCCAGGAGCTTCGCTACCACCTCAATCGGGAAGGGGAGATGAGCCTCAAAGGAGAGTCGCTGGCCAATATTGCGGTGATCCGTGCGAGCCTGAAGCGGCTCGCTTCCATCATCGACGCTCTCAAGTATCGTACAATCGATTTCATCGATGAGCGGCACGGTTCGGCTCATACTGATCGGTGCTCGCGAAGCGATCTGATCGCCATCACCAAGATGCTGCCGCCGCTTGCAGAATGGAACAGCGACGCCTTCACCATCGCGAGGGAGGCTATCAAGAAGCGCTTCGGCCTTGGTAGCAAGCACTTCTCCGATGCGCTCAACGTCATCAAGGCGAACCGCCAGATGAGGGGCATGCTGGGCGAAGAAACGGCGCTCACGTCCCTGGCTGACGCCAAAGCCATCAGAGTGATCGAGGAATGGCGCAAACTGCATCCGCCGCGGGACCCAAATGAAGAGCCTGCCGTCGTCAACGGCTCGGACATAACCTTCGAAGACTTGATGCGTGATGTACCAATTCGCAAGGCGGTGATGAAGACGCTGCTGACGGAGCTTGGTGACGCTGAAGCAGCGGAGCTTGAAGCGCTCTATTATCTCGGCCGCGACGGATATCTTCCCGAGTGGCTCGACGCGAAGGTTGCCCAAGTCAAACGTAAACAGGCTGTGGAACGCGACCTCCCGGAACAGCTTCGGCACCTTATCGACAAGACGAACTTCCTGCAGTGTCTCCAAATCGGAGCCAAGAAAGCGGGACGGCTGGCTCTAGCCGCGCAGCTCGAACGTCTCTAAGGAGTACGACGTGCTAAAATCCCAACGACCGGCGTTGAAGCCCACGCGATGATGAATAGAATCGAGATTGTTCAGATTTCGGAGCTCGACGCAGCCTTTGGCGGGCTAGGCGCGAATGTGGGGCCGCGCACAGGCCCGAATAGGCGCTCACAGGATGCCAAGGAGTGGTTCGTCCTGCGCCATTTCATGGCACCGGCCCTAAGTGCCAAGTTGTTTGATCTTCCCACCGCAATAACAAAGGCGCCGCCGCCAGAACCGGACTTTGCCGTAACGTATGGACCCGAGCGGAAGCTGGCGTTCATCGAAATCACCGAGGGAACCCATCCCGACGATCAGCGCGAAATGACCGAATTCGAAAGAAATGGTAAGGGCCTCATGTTGTTGGGCGATTTCGGCGGAAGGTTCGCCGATGGAGCAAGCCAGCCGAAACTTGCATGGGCTTCGGACATTTGCGATGCGATTCTGCGCAAGCGTGATAAGTCGATCTGTTCCTTGCCGACATCCGATAGGCACTTGATTGTTTATCCCAACTCCAATGCGTCTCAGTTGATTTTCGATGAGGCAGATGAGCGCGAGGCTTTTGCGCATCTGAAGCAGAGGCTTGAAGCGGATGGAACGCAGTACGCCAAGGCCCTCAACGGGTGTCGCGTGCACGTGCTGGGAAAGGCGCTAGTCGGCCTCGATCTGGCGGGACGTTTCCTCTTGGAGGCTCGCGCCACTCGCTAGCCAGTTCAGTCGATGAGGACTCAGGAATTTGAGGGGCAGCCGTTCTCAACGAGGACAGGGAATTGTCTGCCCGCCAACGCAACATGCGATTCTCCCGGTTCATGCCCGCCGACGGCTGTTTAGCGGTCAGTTGCGCGCTGCGCTGTTGACCCTTGGCGAGAGCCGGCGCACGAAGCCACCATAGGGCGGCGCCTATTCCGCCGTCCCCGGCGAGACACTATACTGGCCCCACGACTTAACAGGAAAATGACGGGGCAAAGCGCGCCGCGGCTCAAAAGCCGAAGCCTCTTCCCGGCACTATGTCCTACAAGACGACCCGCTTCAAAAGCATGGGGTGGCTTTGCGTGAACTCGAGCCCTTCATCAAATCCGGCGCGCACCTTGAGACCGGGAAGCCCTTCAAGCAGTTTGGCGGCGCCCGTTCGCGCGAACTCGTGGCCAACTGGATGATCTGTGTCGCGGCAAACGCGGAGGCGGGGGCAGAGGACCGCATGGAGTTTCACAGCGATCCAGTCGGAGGCGACGGTATCATCGTCGATTCAAAGACCGGCGAGAGCTGGCCCACCGAGCATGTCTTGGTGCCAATGCCGCGCACCGCATCGGTACCAAGTATCGAGGCTTCGATCGCCAGGGCCGTCAGCGACAAGCAGAAGAAGGGCGGCGCGGCTTATGCGGCCGGAAAGACCCTGGTCGTATTCCTCAACTCGGGCGGCGGCGAATGGAAGCCGACCCGGGTCGCCCGGAACCTGCCGGCGCATGATTTCGGCGCCGTGTGGGTGGTTGGTCTCTGCAGCGCCAAGGACGGCGAATACGTCTACGGGGTCGCCAATTTGCACCTCGAGATCGGCCATGCCCCGGCTTGGACCGTTCACATCGCGAAGGATTGTGGATCCTAGTCGGTAGAGCGAAAACAGTAACGGCCAGTCCATCACCTGAACCACCCGGTATATTCACTACGCTAGCCGCTCAACGGCCCAAACTGTCTAAGGGGGCCGCCGACATGCTCCACAGCGTGACGTCGGAGGGCACCGTGCTTACCGTCGGCAAAGCCTTCCACCCAGCATCGGTATTGATAAAGACAAGCGCGTTTCCGGGCGCGGGACCGCCATAGATGCGCACGATCATCTTGGTGGGATCGGCGCTGAAAAAATGCCTGGTGCCGGAATCGTCGACGAGAAACCATTCGTTGGTGCGCTGCGGTCGGTGGAAGACCAATGGGATGATCGCTTCCTGCCCGGCGGATAGCAGGAAGCGGCCTCGTTCGTCTCCGCGGATTTGATTGGCTGTGCGCAGGGTCAGAGGTAGGGCGATATTGCGCGGGAGAGTCCCGCCAAACTCGATCAGTTCGACAAGGCAGCGCTCCAGATCGGTCTTGCCAATGTTCTTGATCGCGAGCGTACAGACTGGGACGTAGCCGCCAATCCCGGCGCCTCCCGGCGCGATCCGCACCGCGATGTCGGAAACGGCAGGCGGCTTGCCGCCCTGAGCGAGCCACGCCCGCGCCTGGGCCTCATCGACCTGAAGGTCGCGGAAGATGCTGCCCTTGAGTTCGCGCGGAGAAACGCCGAGCCTGGCTGTGAAAATATCGTAATTGTCGGCGGTCGCGAGTTGGACGATGTCGAACCCGTACTCGTCGAAATGCGCTCGCGGGATAGCGATCTGCGGCTGGTCGTCTGCCTCCTCGCCGAAATCATAGACATAACGGCGTCCCGTAAACGGGATCGCGCCATCCACCGCTGCCTGACGTAAGCGCTTGCAGAAACTCATCCAATCGTTGTCGCCCAATGTCGCGGCGTGAACATCGCCATTCCATCCGGCCTCGAAGGCCCAGGCACGAAGATCGGCAAACGGGACGAAGCGTGGCGCTGCGGGAATTTCGGGAAGGTCGCGCAAGCAAATGCGAATGCGAAAGGCCAGGTCTTTGACGAGCTTGCGCTTCACCTCGGCCTTGATTTCGGGTGTCGCGTCCTCGGGCAGATGATAGAAGAGCGGCCATCGCACATGGCGCAAATCGAACGGCAGCTCGATCTCGGGTGGCTTGCCGTAGGTCGTGTTCATCACGCTGATGATCCGGCGATGGGTCTTGTCCTTCAAAGCCCACCCATATTCGATCAGCACGTTTGGATTTGGCGAGCGCTTTCCGTCTGCCGACTGAGAGGTGTAAGTCACGTCTGGGACGAACAGCCGCGCGGCATCGATCTTCTTGAAAATAGTTTCTACGATGGGCGGCTGACCCGGCTCATCCTGCGTGTCACTGTCCACGCTGAGCTCATCGCGGGAGGCATCCTCCACGCCCCCGTTCTTCCCCAATTCGCGGCAGGCGGCTTCCAGGGCCGAATGCAGAAAATTCCGCCCGATCGCTGGCGGAGTGTCGAGCTGCCATGAAAAGAAAATGGTTGCCGGCATGAACGATCCAAATGTCTCAATATGCGACCGAACGCAAGTCAGGAGGAGAGCTCATTTTTTCTTGCGGAGCATCTTCTCGCTATCAAAATTGAAAATCATCGACGGCATCAAGCATAGCCGTCTGCCCATCCGGAAGCTGACCTGCCGCGAAGAAATTCATTGGCTGAGGAGCGTCCACCACAAGGAGGCCCCGTACATCTGGCGGGGCGTCCAGTTTGAGCCTTGAACACAACGCTTTAGCGTTGTCCCGCATAAATTCGACGCGCCGGATGTGACGAAGCATCTTGTCGGGGCTCTCACGGCCATTCTTGTGCCGATTCATCCGGCCGCGATATTCGACGAGGCGCGAAGCGATCTCGATTTCCGTGCGGCAAAGCCTTAGGTTCTTGGCTTCAATGACCCACACGCGCCGTCGATCATGACTGACCGCGAGCACGTCGATGTTTCCCAACGCGGGGTCAACCTTCATGTTCAGTGCCCAAGACAGAGCCCGGCGTGTCCACACCTCCAGGCCGAGTTTGCGCAGACGTTCTCCTACGTCGTCTTCAAATCGTTCTCCCATGGCATGGCCTTGCGACCCGGCATAAGCGCGGGCAGCGTCGGATATCCAATAGGTATTGTTGAGCGTGCCTTCGCGCAAACCTGAGAAGGAATACATGGTTGCGTCGCTGATAAATATCGGCGCAACAAGGACCAAGGGATCGGGGCTATCATCAAAGGCCACAAGGGGACGATTGATGATCGAGTAAGGCCGGTCGAAACGGCTGAGATTGAAGTCTGCTTCGGATAGTCCAATGGGAATATACAGCCATCGCGAGCGTCTTGGCAGCGTGAGGCGTTCAAGAAATATACCGACGTCGTCTGACGGAAAGCTTTTATCCGAGTTCAGGGCATGCGCAAGCTCACCGCGGCGGATCGTAAAGACGCTTTCGCGGCGGTCCTGGGCCATCCGTACAAGCGCGTACTGCAGATTAATAAAACTATCGACCGAGGTCTGGTATTCAGTTTCGATGGCCGCGCATAACGCAGGGGTCCAGGCGCTCTCCCGTTCTTGGGGGGCGGGCGCTTCACGCGCTCTGCGACGCGAATAGGTTTCTGCGGCGTCGTCGAGGACGCGCCGGTTCATCAACTCGACAGTGGGCTTAAGCACGGTCGTCTGGACGGTATGGTCGCTTAGGAGATCGCCGGCCGGACTGATCCGGAGCGTCGGTTCGTGAAGACCAGCTCCAATCAAGGCAAAAAGCTGGCCGCTTCCAACAATCAACAAAGCCAGTGCGAACAGGTCATCCAGATCATCCCGGTATGGCGAAAGGCCGCCTGCGCTGGCCGCCTCGCACGCCGCTACCTCACAAACCGTTTTGGCAGCGCGTGCAACGGAATTGACGGCATTTTGCCGCTTGAATGCCGCGACGTCGGCGGCCTCGCCGCGAATAGCGCGCATGGCGCGGATGGTCGATCGCCACTGATCCTGCTCCGCGCGAGCGGCCTGGTATTGGCGGCCACAGGCGATCAGAAGCTCTTGGCGGTTCATGACGCGTATGCGAGCGGTCAATTCGGCAAGCAGCGTCGCCCGATAATTGGCAAGAAAATCCTTGCAGTTGTTCTCACCCGCAATCTCAAGGCCACCTGCGCGATCCCAAAAGCGCCAGACCGATCGGCATTTGGCGAGAGCGTGGGCCGAAAGCGACGGCTCGCGCATCGCGCCAATCAGTCCCGATCCGGCCAGGTAATCGAGAGGGGTGAGAGACTCGCGAATATGGAGCCAGCGCCAATCGACCGACCCAATGGCCGTGCGCACTTCATCGGCGAGAACAGCCCGTGTTACCGCTCCTGAAGCAGCCAACCCCTCCAGAACTGCAGCGATCAACTCTATTTCAGCATCGTTCTCTGCTGCGCCCAGTTGCTGAAGCCAAGCCTCGGTGACTTCGACTTGTGCTGGGTTACTGGGAGCCCCGGCCCGAACGGTCAAGGCGGCCCGCGCCTGCAGAGATCCGAGCGTGGCCGGGTTGATGGGCTCGGCCATTGAGCGAGGCGGTATGAGGACTTCGACCATGCGCGGGCCATCTGGAAAAGCGTGCGGCAATTTGGAAAGAACGGTTGGGCCTACCGTCGTAATCCACTGAAAGAGCGCGTGCCACACGCGGTAGCGCCAGTCCCGATCGGCGGCTCCATTTTCAGAGCACTCGAGCCACCAGACATGATTGCCGAAGACGCTGGCACCGAGCAGCCGGTTTTGCCTCGCATCATCGAGGCTCGCGTAGATTGGCTTAAGATCCAAGGGATTGTCCCAATCGAGGCGCTGGGCAATTTTGAAGCCCGCTGGGATCATCGGCAAAGCTCGGACATCAAGGTGTCGCGCGGCCTCGCGCCTCGGAGCCAGCAGCTCGTCGGTCGGAAGCGATAGAAAGCAAGGTGGTTCGACTTCTTCCGCGTGCTCGGGAACAAGGTTGCCGTCCGTGGTCCGCCAGAAGCCGAACAGATTGGCGATACCGTTGACATACTGAAACTCGAAGCCGTCCTGCTCAAGACGTGACATCTGCTGAAGCATTCGCATGATGCTCCTGAGCCGGCCATGCTCACAGGCGCCGATTACGGCAGCATCCATGAAGCTGAGCGGAACGTAGAGCCAGTTCTCCGGCGCGTTTGCGTCGTTGATCGGTGGGGCAACGCTATGCGGTGTGCCCCAACCACCCAGGAGAAGGACTGTCATTCCCATCCGGAAATCCGGCTGCTCGCGCAAAAATCGCCAGAAGCGCTCGACATCCTCGGCAACGAATTGGTTTGCTTCGAGGCCGAGCGGCCGCACCGATCCGAAACCGCGCCTTGGAAAATCGTCGAACGTTGCCGGAAGCTGAATGACATGCAGAAATCGGCCAGGCGCATAAGCGCACACGCTGGCGCGCATCATGTGTTGGTTGGGTGGCGACAACCTCAACGATGGGACAGGCCAAAATCCCGAGCGCTCGGCATAGGCCTCCTGCTCAATGAGAAGCGCCTCCTGAAGCGCTTCGCCCAAGCCCCCGGTATTGGCCGCATTGACCAGAACGGCTCGCAGCGCAACCGAGAGATTCGAGGGAACAAGAACGATGACGCCCGACGAAGTTGCTTGCAGCGGATGATATTCGAGCGGCGTTTCACCGATGGGGCGATCGCTGACGAACCGTTCTTGGCCAGCCTGGAAGAAGAACGGCGTTAGGGCTCGCTTGTCGATTTGGAGCCGTTCGAGATCCGCATCCGAAAACCGAACACGGCGCGAGAGGCGCTTGAGCTCTTCCGCCCCTGGGACGGTCAGCTGGCCCGCCGGTTGTCCCGACGAAAGCGTATCTCGGTCCACGCCTGCTCGCGTGGCAAGCGCCTCGCTGAGTTGCAGTAAGGCATAGACCGAGCGCAGTGTTTGATCCTTCAAGCCCCCCGGAGGAAGTGCTTCGAAGGCATCGAGAAGCGTTTGCGTATAGGCGCCGGCCCCCTCCCAAACGCCCATGAAGATCCTGAAATCACCACGGTTCGTCGCGATACGATCGCAAAAGAGATCCTCGATCGGATCTTCGAGACGTAGCATGCCCGCGCGGCCGAGCCCTTCATTCAGCGCCGCGCCTAAATCGCGGGGCTGCGGCTTCCGTCTGCCGGTGGATTTGGAAAGAACCAGCCGTTGCAGCCATTCGAGCCGGATGGTGTTCGCGTGGAAACGCGGCTCGGTAAGCAAGCTCGCGAGTTCTGCACTTGCGTTGCTCCTTTTCCAGTCCGCGACTTGTCCCAGAGCAGCGTCGTGCGGATTGAAGACCTCGTCCGGAAACTGCGGCGGAACGAGACCTTCAAGGAATTGCTGGATCTCTTCCGGGCTGGGAGCAGATTCCATCGGGGTGCCGTCCGTTGCGGCATGTTGGAGGACAATCGCGGATCATAGCAGGTTGCCGGGTGGCCGTTATTGCCGCCCTCGCGAACCCTAATCTGGCCTCGAAGAGAACCTGATTCGTCAAGCCTTTACACAGAATCGTGTTAAATGGGGGTCTCGGTCCCGGAGCCGCACCGCCGATGCCTTAACGGCTCTCAATGCAGTCGGAATGCTCTCGACTTGTGCTGCCGTTTCGATCCTTTTTTGCCGCAGCGGAGGCTTGGCACTTCTAGCGAAAACTGCAGCAGCAGGACGCAACGGCCGCAAACGATGTCTTGCAACAAATAGCCCTCCTTTGCAGGTAATATCGGCATCAGTTTGTGGTCCGGCCGCGATTCGTCGCGCCGGATTCCAACAGAGACATCACCATGGCCATGTTTGCACGGTGTCACAGATGGTCCGTCACCGCACAAGCAGAAGACGCGGCTGAAGCCTCCCAAATTGTCCGAGCTTGATGCGTTTCTCGCTAAGCATGTCGGCCCATGGTTCCGCCAACTCGCGAACGAAAAGCAGGCACGCGCAACGCTGCAGGTGAACGAGCCCGGTGTGGTATTTTCTCTGACCTATGATGAGAGCGAGCGCTACAGCGGCGGTGGTTACCCCGCCTATACCGCCGCGCAATCGCCAACGCAAAACCCGGTCTTTGCGGCTCTAAAATCAAAGGCCGCCCAGCTCAAGAAAGCCCGCGCCACAGATTCCTGCGGGATAATCCTTTGCGATGGGGGATGTCCGCTGTTGTCGAAGCTAGGGCGCCAGATGCAGCGAGTTGGCCTCGACGAAACCATTGCCGAGTTCTTCCGACAGCACTCTTCAGTGGCCTTCGTTGTGGTGTTGGTATTTCCGCCGAGCCGCGTGGATGCATTTACGGGCGTCTTCAAGGAACTGAAAATTACCGGCCGCCTCTACCGCGCGCAGCTAATGCTCTGCCGGGAGAGGAGTTAATCGCTTTGATCAATCGTGGCCTCGCCCAGCTTCCACAGCCCGTGGCAACGCCCTGAGATGCCCTCTATTGGATCGGCCGCGCACGAGGCCATGAGGGGCAGACCCATGCAAATATTAAATATTCAGGAGGTTTAATGACAGGATCGGTCAAGCTATCGGCGCGGCAAATTCAGGAAGTATTAGCCGGCAGGACAACGGCCCAAGAGCTCTTCGCGCAGTTCGATCACCCGGGACGACCTTTCCAGAATCCTTTCGAAATGGCCTTGCGTCAAGGACTGACGATGGAATCGGTGAGCCTTACAAAGCAGGCCGATGCAGACGACGACTTGCTCGAAGTACGATTTGGGCTCGCTGATTCCGCAATTAGCAAATTAAAGGCTGGCTAGGTTCTAACTAGCGCTCAAGGAAGAGCAACCTATTCCTTGGGTATGGATCGCACGAGGTTCTGGCGACGCAGAATCTCGCATTGCAGCGCAGGGTGGATTATAGCCCGGCGGATGGGCTCAATACGTCGAGGGGTTGCGATAAGGTGGACGCCAACTTCTCTTCATCGCGAGCGCGCTTCCCATCGCTTTTGATTCCTCGAGGCGCATTCGGCCTGCATCGTCGATCTTGATAATGATCGACATGTTGTGAGCGCTTCCGCGGCCAAGAGACAGAGGCGCTAGCGCTAGTTGCGAATGGTAAAGCCTTCCTTTCGGTGAGCTAGTGCTGATCCGAAGCAAGCCCAGTCGCGAGACCGGCTAACAGGGCACCCGCGCGACGGGCAGGGATACGGTGCCGCGAAGCGGCGGCCCTTGCGCGCGTGTCTCAGGCGAGCGGAACCGCATAGCCCGCCAAAAGCCGCGGACGGAGTCATTTGCGCCGAAGCAGCCGCCCTAGGTAAGCCATACCCCGGCTCAGGGCAGTCGACCCTTCAGGATAATAGATTCCCGGTCCCTTGATTTTTGAAGGATCGATGCCGGCGTCTATGAGCCTCTTGTGCTCGGCCTTAAAGCCTTTCCATTGCTGCTTTGATTGAAGCAGCGGCACCCCGGGAAGGGTGGCGTGGTGGCTCGCCCAACTGCGCAGCACCTCGTCGGGGATTTCCTGAACAAGATGGCCGTCGTTGCTGATGAGACTATTTGTTCTGGCCAGCTTTTCACCCGTTTCATGTTCGCGGCGTAGGTGCCATGCAAGCAGATCAGCAGCCTGGAGAGGCGCGTATGGCTGCTCCTTCTCATTTTTGAATTGGGGAAGACCGTCGACCAGCTTGCGGGCCTCGACCGGAAGGGCCTTTATCATCTCGGCTATGAACATCTCGACATCGGCATCCACGCCCTGCTGCTCGTCGAAGATGAACTGGACAGGAGCACGCACCGGGCTTTCGGCGGTGAAGCGGGCTACACCAGAGACAACCGCAAAGCACATCGTGAAATGCAGCCGTCCAAATCCGTAAGGCGAGACAGGCTTCAGTTCGTCTTCGAACAACCGGCCGTTTACAGAGAACTCGTACGAGACTGGCTGATAATGAGCGATGATCGCCGCCAGCTTGGCGAGCTTGGCATCCCTCATCTGCTCATCCCATTGGCTGTGATGAAATTGGCCACTGAGGTGATGGGCTTCGGAGGCTTTGAGGTATTCGATCGCGGGCCAGGCCTTCAGCTCCTTGTGCCAGTCCTTCGAGAACGAGGCCCACACATCGGCCCGGTGCAGGTAGCCAGCCAAAAACAGCCGCTTGTCGCCGGCTTGAGCTGCGGAATCGTCGGTAAACGCCTGCAGAAGATCCACGCTCGTGGTCCTTTATGTATAAAATGCCAACTGGTCGAGCGTCAGAAGGGCCTGCAATGCACGCACCATCGTGTAGGTTTCCGCCGCCGCGTGACCGTGACCAACGGCGTGGCGTGAACCGGCCGATCCGGATGACGTGTAAGGATCGAAGTTGGCGAAGGTATACTGTTGAAGGTATTCGGTGAAGGCGGTCGGAAACAGGAGAGTATCCGGTCGACCCGCCTTGGCCTCGGCGGATGAAACGGCAAACGCAAGCAGGGTTTTGAGTTTGGCCGATTGGCCGCGAACTTTCCGGTAGGCCTCGTTGAGAATGCCTTCGATTTCGGTCAGCACGATCTTCAGGACCGGCACGGCGTCGCCATTCGTGAAAGACTTCACGGCCGATCGCAATAGCGGTTCCTTGCCCGCAAAATGCGGCCTGGACACCCAGCGCTTGAACATGCGTTCGAGTCGCTCGGCATCAAATTTCGAAAGAAGCTGCGCTTCTTCATCGTCCAACTCAAATCCTGCTTCGCAGGAGTTGGCGAGCGTCTGGAACTCGGCCCCGAGTATTTCGACGAACGGAAACCAGCCTGCGGCCAGTAGCCGCGAAAAGGTCGCCTGGTCTGCGATGGCGTCGTAGAGGTCGCGATGCGCCAGCCGCCGATACAGCGTGCCAAGGTCGCGCTGCATCTCCGCGATGCTGAGCTGTCCGTCTGGATTGGCATCGAAGAAGAGCCCGAAACGCCACCCTTCGCGGAATATGCAAACGATACGGTCCTTTTCGCCAATGTCGACGCGCGGAAACCACATTCCAGTTACGTCAGCGATGTCGTTGTTGAAGAGAACGCTCCCCGCGGCCATGTCCCGCTTTGGCATGATGCGCAGCGCGACTGCCGCCGCGTCCACCCACAGCTCGGCGGTGTTGTCCGGGTGCACGACAAGCAGGACATATCCCGCGTTCTTGAGGCTTACAGCATGCCCTGACTGGCGGGCCATAAACTCGATGTGCCCGCTGAGACTTTCAGCCACACGGTGAAAAAACCGGTCGTCAGAAGTCAATGCAAGGCGTGTCCAGACTTTGATAGAGTCGCCGGCTCGGCCTGCTTCCGCCGAAATGCCATCCAACTGCATACCGGACAGCTTGATCGGCTTGCCGACATTGCCAAGGAGGACGCCAGGTTCCTCCGATTTCTCAGTCATGGGGTCAGACTCAGTCATGGCCAAATTCTATCACGTCGGCGCGCAAACCGCGTAACAGGCTAGGGCGGCTAGCGCTTCTTCGCGCGATCCTGTGCTAGGCTGATCCTGGCAAGGGGATCTGCGATGAAAAAGCTGACGAGCAAGATCGGAAAGCAATTCGGCGGATACGCACTCATTAAAACAGATCTCGAGTTCTCTAGTTACGTATTCGGGCGTGCGGCTGAACTGTCTGAAAGAGCAGAACCGCCGGCCGGTGAATTATTTCCGAACTTCGAGCAGAATCTGAGCGCGGCGCATCCTCGTCTGCGCGCTGGTGGAACAGTTACGTTCGAGAGTGCGAAAAGCAACCCGCAGGACTTCGACAAGAGAGCCTACTTTGAGGCTGGTATCGTCGCCTATGCAAAGTGCTTCAACTCGAACATGCGAACACGCCTGTCTCAGGATATTTTTAAGGGTGCGCTTGCGCCGCAGAAGGAACTTCATCTGTGGTGTATGGAGATACGAAACAGCCATATCGCTCACGCCGATCTGAGGCTGGAGCGGTCCTATGCCGGCATCAATCTCGTGGAAGATGCATCATTCGGTAAGCGCCCGAGCGGCCTCCTGGCTGCTATGCTGGCGAGGCGGAACGTTCCCAACACTCAAACGCTGACGGAATTGTCGCGCCATTGTGAGCTGATCATTGAGCACTATCTAGGTCCGCAGTTGGACAAGACCGCGAGAGAAATCCGCGAGCAGATGTTGAGACTGCCCAAAGAGCAGTTCGATGCGCTTCCTGACTATGTCTTGGAAGACCCGGCAACCGAATTTCCGAGCGACTCGCGATGGCCTCAGAATAACTAAGCCGAGAGACGCCGTCGAGGTCAGACGAGAGGCGGCTTACCTTGAACCCATCCCATATCCGGGCCACCGCCTTTACGTCACGATAGAGGCCCAAGTCGGTAGTTCACCTAAATAGGCCATCTCCTCGCGAGTGATGCGATTGAATACCTCTGGCACGAGATGAGCCATAATCTGCCACTCGGTCTCGCCCTCGAGAGGTTACCTTCCGCCGCCGCCTTTGCACGCTCGATATGTTCGCCAACCTTGCCACTCAAGAGGCCGTGTTGATTGCTATGCCTGAGAAGGAATTCGATCAGGAGAGCATAGCGCTGCATCTCCTCCACGCTATTCAAGAGCGTGTTCAGCATGGCGCGGATATTGTCATGCCGCGTTGCATAGTTCCGGAAGTGCCCGTTAGCGGCCGAGATCACGGTAAAGACGATGGCGATCAGGCGGACGACGGCGATCTCTTCTGCTTCGCCGGGACCGTACGAGGAGATGACGCCAAAGCGATGGCTTAAGGCCGCGATCGCATCTCTCACAGCCGGTGCGTGAACGATAGTCCGTTCCCAATTGTCGCGGTAAGGTTCAAGTGCCTTGAACCAAGCCGCTCTTTGCGCGCCGATCTCCGCCTTAAGATTAGCTGTTATCCGGTCTTCGAGATAAGGAAGGGCTTGCCCTCGAAACGTCAGCGCGTCAATTCGAACCAGTTTCGGCGGCTTGTACGTGTCCTCACCGTCCTTCAAATAGCACTTCAGGACGATCGTCTTTTGTTCGTGGGATGCCTGGATCGCTTCGTGGTCCAAGACAAACGCATTGCCGCGATGCCGGCGGATTACGTCGCGAAAACTTTGCGGGATGTCATCAGTCGTAGGATCGACCCCATAAAGCGCCCAGATCAGGTTGATGCCTTCGCGCTCATAATGGTGGCAGCGGGCGGAGATTTCCGTTTGGAACGTATTCGAGAGCTGAATTTCGATCGCAAAAGGTGCGAGGCCTTGCCATTCGATATACACGTCGGGATACCTGCCAAAGCTGTTCTCTGTTGGCGGTAGGTACTGCGCGACGGCGCTGCGGACATAACGGACATCGGCCTTAGCGAGCTCGTCAATCTGTTCGCAGAGCATCCGATGGGTGCGGGATTCCTGCTGGCCCTGGTACTGGGCTGCTCGGGCCTCGTCGATCGAAAGTGAGCTGCTGTGGTGCCACGGGCAGCTAGGATCCCCGCCCCTGTAATGTACAAAATAGGGAAGTCGGCGCTCGCCCTGCTTTCTTGTCTGGATAAAGACGCGGCTTTCGCAGCGCAGGCATCTTGCCGCTAACCCGTCCTGGTGGCCACGGGCGCCGTCCGTTAGCCGATCCCGGAGGGTGCCCCATGCATCTTCGGACAGCGATAAAAGCTCAGGAGCCGACATGGCGCCTATCGGTTGGTCGAACATGACCGCCTCGACGATGCGCCTTGGGGCGCGTTGTGCTCGAGGCTCATTTTGCATTGGTCGAATCGTCTCTAGTATCCACCAGCTATGCTAGCTTAGGCGGCGTTGGAAATGCCACAAGATGAATGTCGATGCAGAAATCGATGCCCACGTTTGGGCCGCCGATACCTAATTTTTAAGTTAGGCCGCCGCTTATCTCAAAGACGATCAGATGCCTTTAACGGTTACGTTTGACACAAACACGCTAGCGTCCGTAGTTTCTCCCCAAACCGCGCAGCGCGACACTGGCGCCAGCGGAGCCGCTGTGCGAACAGCAATCGAAGCCGGTCATATTCAGGGCTTTTTTAGCGAGACTCTCGTCACGTTGGAGGGGATTGTGAAAAAGGATCGCGCAGACGTTCTCGGTAGAACTCGAGTCGTCTCCGGGTCGTCGTCGAATGGCAAGAACCAGATCACGCTTACCGTTGGCTTCCGGCATTTCCGAAATGAACTGGACACGCGATTTTCTGAACGAGTCAGATCGGCCGTCGCGCTTGGCATGCGCGGGCTGCGGGCGCCCGCCCGATTTGGGAGCTTTCACGCAAAGGACGAGATTTGCCCACTTTTCATGCCCTCTGGAGGTATGCCGGAGCTCTTACGCCGCATGGACGCCGTCAACAGTATCGCAACAGAAATGGCTAAGCGCCATGTGGGACACGCCGTCGCCGTTGAGCTTGGCGTTCAATTCAGCCAACGTGATCATGCGCCGGAGCCTGAGTTATGGTTTCAAGGAATTGGGCGTGCACGAAATAAGACCGAAGCTGATAAAATAGTTATGGCGATTAACGAATGGGCCGACGGTGATAGCATTGCCTCCCATTACGGATTCGGCATCGAGATGTTTTGCAGCGATGATTTCGGGAAAAGCGCCGTCGGCCCCTCGGTGTTCGATTGCGAGCATCGAAAATGGCTGGCAAACGAATTCGGCATTCAGTTCGTGACCTTGGCAGAGCTTGCAACGAAGGTGACAACATAGGCCATTCTGCGCGCGATAAGAGTCATGCTAGGATCGCCGTTTGAGAAAACAGCGAATTCAGTCGCGGCTCGCGCCGGGAATCGCATCGATAGGCAGCTTGATGCGCGCGCGAGGATTGTGAAGGACGACCATGCAATGGAGTCCGGGTCTCGGCCTTCGGTGTCGAGCCGCCTTGAGATATGCGCTCCCACTCATGCTTCAGCTTGCTAAGCCTACTTCTGGTCTTCTGCTTTGGTATCCAAAGCCTTTCGCAATTGATCTTCCGTCACTGACGTTTCGTATGGAATTCCGACCATATGGCGCGCTGCTCGGTCGAACAGTTCTCCCAACGCCTGTTCCCGGATAGCGTCAGGGATTGCATCCTGTTGCCCCAGCCCATATTTGCCGAATACTGAATCTGATAGGCGCCCAATTTCCTTCGGACGGAAAAGAGCTTCATAGGCCTTCTGTAGCTCGCAAAAGCGGTCTCTCGCCGCGGTGGTGTTGTATTCGGGGTGGGCCAGCCACTCGAACGGTAGGTCGAATGTTTCGGCTACCTCATCGGACCAATCGCACGGATTAAGAGGATTTGAAACCAGTGCCGTAGCTTGGTGCGGAGTACCGCCGCTTTCAGCAAGCACGACTTGGAATGCCAGTATGTTGTAGATCGTGGTGTGTCCGATTACCCTTCCTGCATAGTCGCTGCGCACATACAAGAGGTTGAAGAGCGGACCATATCGATTTTTTATCTTCGCTGCGGCTTCGGATACCCGTGTATCGAGATTCGTCCGTGGGGCAACGTAGCTCGGATCATCATTCAGGATGTAATTTCGTATCCCGCCGTATGGCGATCCCTTCACTTCCTCGTTGCCGACTTTTAGTGCCCAAAGTACCGAACAGGCCTTGGCAACGGAGCGCAGAGCATCCGATCCACCGAGGGTCATGTTAAAACCCACGGTCGGCGGCCGCCATTCCACCATGCTCGCTTTCGCTGTGACCAACAGCTCACGCACCTGCTCCTCGCTGATGCCTAGCGACGCCGCTATATTGGGAATGTGCCTTTGCATTTCTGGCAGCGTGCTGGTGGTCACGCGCAAATCAAATCGTCCGTCAGGATGCTTTGTGACTGTGAATGGCTTCGTGACCAGCTCAAGATCTCCGTCGCCGTGCACATTCATGGTTTGTGAACCGGCCTTGACCTTGCGCAACATCGGTGCCGTTCTGCCAGAACCAGATCTCATCTGGAAAAGGTTTCGTATGACCTCAAACTGCCCGGTTAATGCTTTGTCTATGCCGCTACCGAATGTGTTGTTGCAGCTTGAGCAAATTACACGGCGTGTCGTCTTCCGACCGCCGAGCGCATCATGCAGAATATGCTCGGGCTTTGTCTTCTTATCCAGAAAATGTTCGCCAAAAATGCAGTAGGCCATGGCGCTGTTCCAGGTTGTTCGTCGATGTCGAAGCTAATCGCGAGGAAGTCCCAAGCGAAGTTCGCACATTTGGCCTCGCGCCTCAGTGCGCAACCTAGTCGGTACGAGGTCAATTGCTTCGAGCACGGATGATTTACCGGCGTTGTTGTCGCCGATGAGGATCGCGTGGTCTGGCAGGACCAGGTTCGCCGCGCGATGCCCCTGAAATTCTCGATAGTAACAGAATGAATCTTCATTGCCGTGTGTTCAATCTATCCGCGAATGATCTATGATATTATCACTCAAGTGGCAGCTTGATATCCGCCATTCTACGGAAAGACATCCGCCCAACGGCTGTATTCCTTGTGGAAGAGGGACGAGGCAAGCGGCTCAAGATAGTCTAGATACTTGGCGACGAAACCGATGATGGTGCGCAATGACATGGGAATCAAAAGACAAAGCGATAGGCCTAACGTCGGTGATTCCGCGTGCCGAAACTCGCTCCAACGTGAGCGGACGCGCCCCGGAAACCGCCGATATACGCTTCACGCCTCAGGAATTATACGGGGCAATGGCGAGGTGTTCAAATTTGCACACAATCAATCCCGACGCGGTTACATTCGAGAGCGAAACGTGTCGCCACTTGATTGCTCAGCACGTGGACGACAAAACGGACAACTTCTTCATCCTTCCCACCGCCGATAGGCTGAAGGACTTCTCACGTAGTCATATGGTAGGGGTTATTGGCGCTGGTGTCGCCTACCTTCAGATGATCCGAGATGGGTATGTCTGGTGTGATCATTTTGAGAATTTGGCGTCGGCTAAGCCAGCTTCGACGAGGAGGTCACCGGATTTTGTATTCAGTCGACCTGGTGACGCCCGCGTTGCGATCACCGAGTGCAAGGCGACACGGGGCAGCTCCCGAGCTCAATTCAAGGGAACAGTCAAGCGCGGCTATATCGAGCAGGTCTCTCCTTATCTCGGCTCCGAATTGAGTGGAGCGATAGCATCACATGGCTTTTCAATAGGGGCTTGGATGACATCCTCGACGCGCGCCGAGCTGTTTGTCGACCACACCGCAGTCCCTGCAAAATTGTCCGAGCCGGAGGCGCCGAGCGATCCGGGCTCGGTCAAGCGCGGAAACTACCTTACTGTCCTCTCACTTATGTTTGGGCCTCGCGTCGCCAGAGCGGCGCGAACGGGAACGTGGATTCCTTCCGAAACAAACTTCTTGACCGCGCAGTGGCTGGGTCGCGAGTGGCTCCTGGGATTTCCGCCTCCCTATCTGGGCGCCAGATTCTGGGAAAGCTCCAATGCGTCTCGGAGTCGCGATATCAACTGGACCGCGTGGCCCTTGGTCAATGATTTTGCGCTTGAACTGACAGTTGCCCGGACTTTTTTCAGATCGCTTGCGGCACGAGAGGCGGCCTACGATCTTTTGGCAGACGTACCAAGAATGGACGATGATCTCATCAGTCGGGCCAAGGATTCGGGGGGCGCCGTCTATCCCGATGGGCTGGGCGTGATTGGCAAGCTCACCAGCCTCGAAGGCACTCAAATCTCTCTATGGGATCCAAACTCTGGCCAGTTCAAAAAGCTTGAGGCGCGGTCCGAACCACTCTTCCTGAGCGACGAGTCTTCAGTTCGATGGATCCTCGAAGAGGACGCGGAGAAACCAGAAAAGCCAGTTGCCCAGCTCGTTTCGCGAGCGCCCGACTAGTCGCGCCTCCGGCAAAAGGCCATTTGAAGGATGTCTTGCATCGCAGGTGCTGCCGGGGTTCGCTCCACGACGACCAGATTGAGACTATTGTCGGTACCGTTTCTTGGCGGTCCCGCTTGCCAGATCATGGGATGTGGAGATAGGCAGATACAACCACGCGCCCTTCCCTCGCGACTAGCATCGGCCAATGGCTAGGAACATCGTCATCAACACACTTTCGACCCTTCTTCTGCAGCACGGGTCGCCCAGACGGGCTAACATGCATCTCCTGATTCTCATGCGTACACCCGGGGCAACTAGTTGATGATTCAGAGGATTTCTTCGGCAATGGAGGGGCAGGAGACGTCCGCGCCCTCGTTTATCGACCTGTTTTGTGGCTGCGGTGGCTTCACGCTTGGGATGCTGCGCGCAGGCTTTCAGTGCGCTGCAGCAATCGATTTCGACAGCGAGGCAGTCTCTACGCTGCAGGCCAACCTCCCGAGCTTGCCCTGCGTCCTGCAACGGGATCTGACTAAGTACAAACCTGCGGAGTTGGCAGAACTCATCGGCAGAGATCGCATCGATGTCATCGTTGGCGGCCCGCCCTGCCAGGGATTCTCGACGGCAAGAAAGGTTGACGGCACGAATCACGGCGCGCGACTGACAGATGACCCTCGTCGTCATCTCTATCGTGAGTTTCTGAAATATGTCGATTTCTTTCAGCCGAGCGTTTTCGTCATCGAGAACGTTCTCGGGATGCGTCAGGCGGCAGACGGTGAGTATTTCACACGCGTCCAGCACGAGGCGCGCACGCTGGGCAGGAAACACGGCCGGGCCGGATATCGAGTCCATGCTCAGATCGAAGATGCGGCTGCACTGGGCGTCCCGCAGAAGCGACGACGACAGCTGATCGTCGGCGTACGGGCGGATCTCCCGGGCTATTTCATCCCGGAACTGGCTCCGGCACCTAGTGCGGTCGCGCCGACGACTCTGGGCGAGGCGATCGGGGACCTGCCTGTCTTGCGGGCCGGCGGTGGACAGAACGAAGGCGAATACGATCTCGCACGTCGAGCCAATCACCTGACGTCGGAGACGGCGCGCAACTATCTCTTCAAGGTGCTGGAGATTGAGCGAGCCGCGAATCTGACAAACCATGTGGCGCGACCGCACAGCGAGCGAGATCTGCGCGACTTCGCCCGTCTGCGGGAAGGAGAAACATCCGCGGTCGCCATGCGCGAGCGGGGCGTGAAATTTGAATTCCCGTACGACAAATCCAGTTTCAAGGATCGATATACGCGTCAGAGCCGGAAGGGGCAGTGCTCCACGATCGTCGCCCACCTGAGCAAGGACGGGCTGATGTTCATCCATCCCACGCAGAACCGCTCCATCACACCGAGGGAGGCTGCGCGCATCCAAAGCTTTCCCGACTGGTTTCGGTTTCCCGAGGCCCGGACACACTCGTTTCGTCTGATTGGAAATGCGGTCCCGCCGCTTGTGGCAGAATCTGTCGGGGCAGCGATTGCACAGTTTCTAAGGGATATGCCGTCGCGCAGCGCCAAGGCCCTGCAACACGTGGCACCAAAGCGCAACGCTCTGATAACGAAACTCAGTCACTTGGCGTCTCTGAAGCGAAACCATCTTCGCGCGCTCAAGAAGCAGGAGCTCCTTGAGGGATGGCAAGCCCTGCTTATCCTTTTTCCAGACCTCCACCCCGTCAACGCGCTGGATCATGGCGAACGACAGTCGCCCTCACCCGAGCTCGCCGTGTTCTTTCCCGAATTGCAGTCACAGGCGCGGCGACGGTACCTGCGCAGCGGATGGCCTGTTGCATTCGAGGTCTTCGGTCGCGAAGCTTGGCGCCGCAGGAACGACGGCGAGTTGAGCTTGGACGAATTCTACGGCTGGATGGGAAGTCATGGCGGACCGGCCGAGCGAGCACCAACGTCGTGAGCGGACAGGATCGCCATCAATTGTCGGATGATGGTGGTTATGACCACGCGCCACCAAGCGCTGCCAGCCTGATCGAAAGTCTGCGGGCGTTCGGATATGATCTTCCGACTGCCATCGCAGATCTGGTCGACAACAGCGTGACCGCCGGGGCGCGCAGGATCTGGATCGATTTTCACTGGGCCGGTAGTGGATCAGCGGTGGCCATTACCGATGACGGTTGCGGGATGGCAGCTGATGTTCTGGTGGCCGCGATGCATCTCGGAAGTAAGCACCCGCTCGAGGCGCGCGACAGGCATGATCTGGGACGGTTCGGACTGGGGTTGAAAACCGCAAGCTTCTCGCAGTGCAGACGTCTGACGGTCCGCTCTAAAATCGAAGATCGGCTCCCCGTCACACGATGCTGGGATCTGGATCACGTCGCTCGAACGAAC
>Ga0207702_10000225_pt1 | contig 65968 bp, 51 predicted proteins | sample KBSCornC62_FD_184302 | JGI IMG/M metagenome (GOLD analysis project Ga0207702, IMG submission 184302) | Corn rhizosphere microbial communities from Kellogg Biological Station, Michigan, USA - KBS Corn C6-2 (SPAdes) (version 2) | ecosystem: Host-associated > Plants > Roots > Rhizosphere > Soil ...
AGACGTCGCCGTGGTGGTGACGTGGCCGCCGACATCGATGCCGACGCAGCGCGTCGACGACGTCACGACCGGCGACGTCTGCACCTGGAAGACGAAGCGGGCGCTTCCCAGGTTGGTGCCGAAACCGTCGCGGTTGAAGCTGACACAGCCCTTGGACGACGTCCCGCCGAGCGTGTCGCCGCCCTTGAAGCCGGCTCGCACGCGCAGCGGCGTGGCCGGAGAACCCGTGGTCGGCAGCGTGGCGCACCCCGTGGAGGTCGTCTCCGCGTACACGATCCAGCCGCTGTTCCAGGAGTTGGCGCTCGTGCCCGTGAGGCAGGACAAGGCGTCCGACGAGGGGCAGAGGCTGACGGCCTGTCCGCGGCGAATGGCCTCGCTGCGCGCGTACATCAGGTCGCCCATGAAGGCGCTCGCCTCGGTCTGCACGCGGTTGGAGGCGAACATCCGGCCCAGCGGCGCCGCGGCCAGGCCCATCAGGATGGCCGCGATGGCCACGGTGACCAGCAGCTCCAGCAGCGTGACCCCCCGCTGGCGGGGCCGGGCGGCGTCGGCCAGCCGGGGCGACGCGGCGCGGACGGGGATCGGGTGTCGATTCATGCTTGGGCGCGGAGGGGATGCGGACGAAGATGACGTGATGCCATTGGAACTCGTCCGTGCCTCGCACGGGGGGCGGCGATGACCGACGGCCGGCCGCGTCCGACGAACGGCAGCGGCCGAGCTCGTCCGCCCTCACCCGCCCCGCCAGGCGGTCGACCGCGGTCAGTGCACGCGGGTCGCCCCGCCCGGCAGGCTGTCGGGCGCTGCGAACAGCGCGCCGACGTCCACCGGGTCGAACCGGTACTGGGTGCCGCAGAAGTCGCAGCCGATCTCGATGTCGCCGCGCTCCTCGAGGATGGACTCCGCCTCGTCGCGCCCGAGGTTGCGCAGCATGTTGCGCACGCGGTCGGCCGAACAGCTGCATGCGAACTTCGGCACCTGCGGCTCGAACACGCGCAGCGGCTCTTCCCAGAACAGCCGATGCAGGATGGTGGGCACGTCCAGCGTCAGCAGCTCGGTGGCGGACAGCGTGGAGGCGAAGTGGGCGATGCGCGTGAACGCCTCGTCGTCGATCTCGGCCTTGCGCGCCAGCGAGCTCTCGCCGGCCAGGTTGCCCTGGCCCTCGACCGGCAGCCGCTGGATCAGCAGGCCGCAGGCGGCGTTGCCGTCGGCCGCGAGCATGATGCGGGTATCGAGCTGCTCGGACTGGCGCATGTAGTGCTCCAGCATTGTCGCGACGTCACCCACCGGCCCGCCCTCGGGCGACGCCAGCGGCACCACGCCCTGGTAGGGCTGCTGGCCGGGCTGGCGATCCTGCGGGTCGAGCGTGATCGCGCAGCGGCCGTGGCCGTGCCGGTTGACCAGGTCGCCGAAGCGCGCGTCGGCGGCGACCTCGCCCTGCACCTTCGCGGTCACGCGGAAGCGCAGGTCGGACATCGCCTCGGCCACTGCCAGCTTGACCGGCCCGTCGCCATGCACCTGCAGGATCAGCGCGCCGTTGAACTTGAGGTTGGCCTGCATCAGCACGGACGCGGCCGCCATCTGGCCCAGCGTGTCGCGCACGGCCGGCGCCCAGCCGCCGCTGTCGGCGCGGCGCCGCAGCACTTCCTGCCAGCTGTCGGTCAGGCGCACGATCATGCCGCGCACCGGCATGCCGTCGAAGATGAATTTCTGGAGTTCGCTCATGGGAATGACTTCGTGCCTCGCACTTCGCGGCGCGCGCCTTCTGGCGGCCGGCCAGCGCGCAGGGATCAGGCGCCCTTTCCGGCGCCGGCGGGGTCGTCGATGCGCACCACCGTATCGCGGTGGCGGGCGGCGTTGGCCACGTAGTGGGCGGCGCTCAGCCGCAGCCGGGCGGCCTGCTCGTCGGTGAGGGTGCGCACGGCCTTGGCCGGGCTGCCCATGATGAGCGAATTGTCCGCGAATTCCTTGCCCTCGGTGACCAGCGAGCCCGCGCCGACGATGCAGTTGCGGCCGATCCTCGCGCCGTTCATGACGACGGACTGGATGCCGATCAGCGAGTTGTCGCCCACCGTGCAGCCGTGCAGCATCACCTGGTGGCCCACGGTGACGTCGGCGCCCAGCGTCAGCGGCGAGCCCATGTCGGTGTGCAGCACGCTGCCGTCCTGGATGTTGCTGCGCGCGCCGATGGTGATCCATTCGTTGTCGCCGCGCAGCACGGCGCCGTACCAGACGTTGGCGCCGGCGCCGAGCTCGACGCGGCCGACCACGGTGGCGGACTCGGCCACCCAGGCGTCGGGCGCCACGCGCGGGGCGTCGTCGCCGATTCGGTACAGGGCCATTCGGTTCTCCGGAGCAAAGAGGTGATTTTAAGGAAGCGGGGCCGCCCGGCGGCACGCGCGGGGCTTTGCGCGCCAGCGCCCGATACCGGCACGTGGGGACGATCCCGGCAGTCTCAAGCCGGGGCTGTCGGGCCGGCAGGGGCGCCGCACAGTGGCCGGACTTGCCGCTGATGGCGATCCTTGCATTGGCGCGGTGGGCTTGCCCGCCCAGCGCGACAATCCGGGCATGACGACCCTCCGAGAGGACGCCCTCGCCGCCCTGCTGGCCTGCGACGTGGCGGCCAAGATCCGGCTGACGCGCGCGCTCGACCTGGCAAGGCCCGTCGGCGCCGAGCTGCCGCTGGCCGAGCCGGCCGGCGTGCCGGGCCGCCCCGCCCTGCCCCGCCTCGTGCCGCACATCGAGCTGAAGCAGCGCGCCGTGAACACGCTCGAGGGCCGCGCGCAGCTGCTGCACTCGATCGCGCACATCGAGTTCAACGCGGTCAACCTGGCGCTCGATGTCGCCTGGCGCTTCCCCGGCATGCCCGACGAGTTCTACGTCGACTGGCTGCGCATCGCCCAGGAGGAGGCGCTGCACTTCACGCTGCTGCGCGACCACCTGGTGGGCCTGGGCTTCGACTACGGCGCGTTCGACGCGCACGACGCGCTGTGGGAGATGGCGCAGCGCACCGCGGGCGACCTGCTCGCGCGCATCGCGCTCGTGCCGCGCACGCTGGAGGCGCGCGGGCTCGACGCGTCGCCGGCGGTCAAGCGCAAGCTGCTGGGCGCCGGCGACACGAAGGCCGGCGAGATCCTCGACATCATCCTGCGCGACGAGATCGGCCATGTCGCCGCCGGCAACCGCTGGTACCGCTGGCTGTGCACGCAGCGCGGGCTGGAGCCGGTGGCCACCTATGCCGAGCTGGCGCAGCGCTTCGGCGCGCCACGGCTGCGCGCGCCGTTCAACATCGAGGCGCGCCGGCTGGCGGGCTTCGACGACGAGGAGCTCAGGGCGCTGGGCGCCTGAGCCTGGCAGTGTCGGTGGCATGAAAAAGGCGCGGCGGCATCGCTGCCGTCGCGCCCTTGCCGGAGCGGGCTGGCCGCGCGGTCAGAACTCGTAGTTGGCCTTCACGCCGATCGTGCGCGGGCGCAGGTAGTAGACCTCGCTCACGTTCTGCACGTCCGGGTGCTGCAGCGCGGTGTGGTTGTTGTTCAGGTTCTTCACGAAGGCCGTCACTTCCCACTTGTCCCAGTTCAAGCCGGCGCTGGCGTTGAGGGTGAAATAGGAGGCGCGGTCGTAGTCCGGGTCGCCGCGGAAGACGGTGCCGTGGCTCTTGCCCGTCCACTGGCCGCCGCCTCGCACGAACGCGTTGACGGTGTCGTTGACGACCCAGTGGTAGTCGGCACCCAGGCTCAGGGTGGCGCGCGGCACGCCCTGGACCCAGTCGCCCTTGCGGATGTTGGGCTTGCCGTCGCCGTCGTACGTGCCGAAGGCCGGGTTGTCGGCATCGAACGTCGCGTGCGTGAACCCGGCGGCCGCGGCGAGGGTCAGCGACTGCGTGACGCGCGCCTTGAGCTCGGCTTCCATGCCGTAGCTGGTGGCATTGCCGACGTTGGTCTCGAAGTCGAAGCCGGCGTCGCTGAGCGTGATGTCCTGCTGGATGTTCTTCCACTTCAGCAGGTAGGCCGCCACGTTCAGGCTCATCGTGTTGTCCAGCAGGTCCATCTTGCTGCCCAGCTCGTAGCTCCACAGGCTGTCGGGCTGGAAGGCGGACGGCACGCCGGGCGGCAGGCCCAGCTTCTGCAGGTTGCCTTCGACGATCGGCGTGTCGGGCACCGGGCGGTTGGCGCCGCCGAGGCGGAAGCCCTTGGACGCGTTGGCGTACAGCGAAACATCCGGCGCGACCTGCCAGTTCACCTTGAAGCTGGGCGTCGTCGCGTTCCACTTGGCGTCGACCGGTGCCTGGCCGGCATAGCCCGGCGTGGCCGGCGTGGGGCCGTCGTAGAACTGCGTCAGCGCCGACCGCGTGAAGCGCTGCGTGGCATGCAGCTGGCGCAGGCCCGCAGTGAACGCCAGCGCCTTGCTGGCGTGGAAGGTCAGTTCGCCGAACACCGACTCCTGCTTGTCGTGGTAGTGCCGCACGCTGTTGTACGAATCGTCGTTGGCGAAGGCGCCCGGGAAGCCGCCGTCGACCTGCGCCGGATCGTTCGGATCGACGCCGGCTGCCGCGAACGCAGCCTGCACGCCGGGAATCGGCTCGTCGTCGTACACGGAGGTGAAGGCGTCCTGCAGGTAGGCGCCGCCGATCCAGGTGAAATGCCCGCCGCTCGCGGGGTCGTAGTCCTTGGACGTCATGCGCAGCTCGAGCGACGTCTGGTCGATGCTGTTGCTCAGGTTGACCATCGAGGACAGCCCGTCCAGCGTGGTGATCAGGTTGGCGATGTTGGCCGGCGGCGGGTTCGGGTCGTTCGGATTGATGACCGCGAAGCTGGGATCGTTGATGGAGGTGCCGTCCTGCACGCGGTTGAAGCGCCGCTTGTAGCCGCTCAGCACGCCGGTGAAGGTGCCGATGCCTGTGTCGCCGGTGACGGTGGCGCTCGGCACCACCAGCAGGTCGTGGCCGGGCTCGCGCACCGTCTTGCTGGTCTGGAAGCGGCCCAGCGTCGTGCCGCCCTGCGTGGCGGCGTAGGTGGCGTCGATGTCGCCCGTGTTGGTCTGCTGGGTGAACAGCGCCGGCGTGACGCTCCAGCCGGCGCCGAGGTCGGCCTTGAGCGCCGCCCGCACGACGGTGTAGTCCTCGTGGTTGATGTCCTTGGCGATGGTCTTGAGCGTCGTCTGGTCGACCTGGTCGATGTAGCCGCTCATGTGCCCGTGCTTGACGCCGAGCCGCAGCGCGATGGCGCCCTTGACGACGGGCACGTTGATGACGCCCTCGGCCTCGTAGTTGACGCCGCCGCCCTGCGTCCAGGACACGCCCTCGGTCGTCGAGGCGGAGAAGAACTTCAGGTCTGGCTGCTTGCTGATGAACTTGATCGTGCCGCCCAGCGAGCTCGCGCCGTACAGGGTGCCCTGCGGACCGCGCAGCACCTCGACGTCCTGCAGGTCGAAGAAATGCAGTTCCGCGGTGCCCTGGCTGTAGAGGTTGCGCGTCGTCAGCGAGACGTCGTCGAGATAGACGCTGACGGTGGCCGCGCCGGCCTGCGAGCTGACGCCGCGGATCTCGAGCGTGCCCAGGCCCGGGCCGCCTTGCGTGCTGAACGAGATGTTCGGGATGTTGCGCGTCAGGTCCTCGACGGTCGTGATCTGGGCGGCCTGCAGCTGCTCGCCCGACAGCACCGACACGCTCAGCGGCACGTCGCGGATGTCCTCCTTGCGCTTCTGCGCCGTGATGACGACGCGCGCGATGTCGTTGGCCGGCGCCGAGGCGGCGGGGCTGGACGCCGTCGCGGCTGCCTGCGCGAGCGCCGTCAGCGGCACGAGGCAGGCCAGGCCGGAGGCGACGCCGGCTGCGATCACGATCTTCTTGGACATCTCGGTCCCTCCTGGGGCTGTCGGTGGTGTGGTGGGAGTGGAGCGCGGTCTCGTGGATCCGTGCCCCTGGAATGCTTGGTTCGCCGTGCACCGGCGTCGCTGCGACGGTGCGGGCGGTTGATGCTATCAGCAGGTTTCGCGGGTCGAACCGAAGCGTTGCGCGGGAAGCACGCTCGTGGCGTGGAGTGTTCGTGGGGGCCCGGCTGCGCCGGCATGGTGCGCCGCCGCGTCGCAGGACGACGTCCGGCTGCACGGGCGCAAGATCCGTTCCAGAAGGCCGCAACACGGGAACCCGCACGCGGGCGCCTCGGTTCAGGCCCCCGCAAGACCGCGCTCCGGCACCCGCCGCCGGCTCGTCCGCTCCGGGTCGTCACCGTGTGCCGCCCACGACGATGTTGATACCATCCGCTGCTCCAGAAGGGCCGGCGCGCGTTCGCGGCGACCGCCCCGCCGCCCGACGCACGCCGCACGACGCGAGTCGATGCGCTACCGACTGTCCGCACTCCATGATTCTTTCCACCCTTCCGGCCGCCGCCGGCGCCCCCCTTTCGAAGCATCGCCGCGAAAGGAGCCCCGCATGACGACGTCGTTCGGCCGGAAGCTGATACGCATCAAGCCCGCGGACGAGTCGCCCGCGCACGGCGACGGTGCCGACAACAAGTCGCTCGAGCGAACGCTGGGGGTGTTCTCGCTGGCGATGATCGGAGTAGGCGCGACGATCGGCACCGGCATCTTCTTCACGATGGCCGAGGCGGTCCCGAAGGCCGGACCGTCGGTGATCCTGTCGTTCCTGATCGCCGCCGTCACCGCCGGCCTGACGGCGCTGTGCTACGCGGAGCTGTCGTTCCGCATCCCGGCGTCGGGCTCGTCGTATTCCTTCGCCTACGCGTCGCTCGGCGAGTTCGCCGCGTTCTCGATGGCGGCCTGCCTGCTGCTGGAATACGGGCTGGCGGCCAGCGCCACGGCGATCGGCTGGTCCGACTACCTCAACAACTTCCTGGCCAACGCCTTCGGCTGGCAGGTGCCGGCGTCGCTGCATTCGCCGATGCTGGTCGCGGGCGCGAACGGACCGGAATACCACCCCGGTCAGTTCAACCTGCCGCCGGTCATCCTGGTCGTGCTGTGCGTGGGGCTGCTGATCAAGGGCACGACCGAGTCGGCGGCGGTCAACACGACGATGGTGCTGATCAAGCTCGCGATCCTGCTGTTCTTCGCGGCGATCGCGTTCTCGGGCTTCGACGCGAAGAACCTGCACCCCTTCTTCAACCAGGACAACGGCAAGGGCCTGGCCGGCATGGCGGGCGTGACCGCCGCGGCGGGCACGGTGTTCTTCTCCTTCATCGGGCTCGACACGGTGGCCACCGCCGGCGCCGAGGTGCGCAACCCGCGGCGCAGCGTGCCGGTCGCGATCCTGTCCGCACTCGGCATCGTGACGCTGTTCTATCTCCTGGTGGCCGTGGCCGCCATCGGCGCGCAGCCCGCGGGCAAGTTCCGGGGCCAGGAGGCCGGCCTGGCCGTCATCCTGCAGCAGGTGACGGGCAAGACCTGGCCGGCGCTCGTGCTGTCGGCGGGCGCCGTGATCTCCGTCTTCAGCGTGACGCTGGTGACGATCTACGGCCAGACCCGCATCCTCTACACGATCAGCCGCGACGGCCTCATCCCGAAGATCTTCCATCGCGTCAACCCGCGCACGCGCACGCCGATCGCGAACACGCTGATCGTGGGCACCGGCGTGGCGGTCGTCGCGGGCCTGGTCGACTCCAACTTCCTGTGGGACATGGTCAGCATGGGGACGCTGACGGCGTTCATCGTCGTCTCGGTCGCCGTGCCGGTGATGCGCCGCAACGACCGCAACAAGCCCGCGCCCGCCGCCGGCTTCCGCGTGCCGTTCGGGCCCTACGTCGTGCCGGCGCTCAGCATCGCGTCCTGCCTGTTCATCATGAAGGACCTGTCGACGCTCACCTTCCGCATCTTCTTCCTCTGGATGGCGGCCGCGCTCGTCGTGTACTTCGTGCATGGCGTGCGCCACTCGACGCTGAACATGACGCCGCCGAAGTGAGCGGCGCGCGGCGCCGCCGCGCTGTCAGAGGTCGCCGATGAAGTAGCGCTTGAGGCCGGCCAGGATCATCTCGACGGCCACGGCCGTCAGCACCAGGCCCATCAGCTTCTCGATGGCCGCCACCATCTGCGTGCCGAGCACCCGGCGGATGCGATCGGCCGCCAGCAGCACGACGCCGCTGATGGCCAGGGCGGCGGTCAGCGCGCCGATCCACGTGACCAGGTGCTCGGGCTGGCGCGAGGCCAGCAGCAGCACGGTGGCCATGGCCGAGGGCCCCGCCAGCAGCGGCACCGCCAGCGGGAAGATGAAGGGCTCGCGCTTGGTGGTGTCGCTGCCGTACATCTCGGCGCTGCCGCCGAAGATCATGCGGATCGCGATGATCGCCAGGATCACCCCGCCGGCCACCTCCAGCGAGCGCTCCGAAAGGCGCATCAGCGTAAGGAAGCCCTGGCCCGAGACCATGAACAGCACCAGCACCCCGAACGCGATCAGCACCTCGCGCACGGCCACGAAGGTGCGCCGCTCCGGCGCTACCGAGCCCAGGATGGAGACGAAGATCGGCAGGCTGCCGAACGGATCCAGCACGAGCAGCAGCAGGACGAAGGCGGAGAGAAAGGTGTGATCCATGGGGGCGCGATTGTCCTCGAGCGCAGGGCGCCGCCGTGGCGCCCGCGCGACCCGCCAGGCGCGTCGCGGGCGACGCCAGCCGCGGGCCGGTCGTGAAGCGCTCGACTTTAGCCGGCTCGCGCCCGGGCATCGCCCGGAACAGCGCGGCAAACCCGGCGCTCCCCTTCTCGTCGACGCACCGCCGGTGGGTTGAACGGCAATATGGACGAATGTAGTATCGAGCCATGCCCAAGCCCTCCCATCGCGAGAAGCTGCTGCAGGTCGGCATGCAGGTCGTCCACGAACGCGGGTTCCGGGGCGCCAGCGTGCGCGACATCGTGCAGGCCGCCGGCGTGCCGCAGGGGTCGTTCACCAACCACTTCGCGTCCAAGGAGGCCTTCGGCCTCGAGGTGGTCGAGCGCTACGCCGCGCAGGCCGAGACGGCGATGCGCCAGACATTGCGCAACGAGAACCTGCCGCCGCTGCAGCGCCTGCGCGCCTTCATCGAGCGCAGCAAGACGGGGTTCGCCGAGGACGTGCTGCGCAACGGCTGCCTGCTCGGCAATTTCTCGGCGGAAGCCAACGACTGCGGCGAGCCGCTGCGCGGCCGCGTCGTCACCGCGCTGCACGCCATGCAGGACGCCCTCGCCTTCTGCCTGCGCGCGGCGGTGGCCGCCGGCGAGCTCGCGCCGTCCACCGACTGCGACGAGGCCGCCGGGTTCATCCTCGCCGCGCTTCAGGGCGCGACGCTGCTGGCCAAGGCGCAGCGCGACCCGCGGCCGCTGGAACGGCTGGAGCATGTGCTGTTCGAGCGCGTGCTCGAGACTGCCGCGCCGGTGCGCTGAACTGCGCCGGAATTCCGGCGCATCCGTCCCTCAAGTTCGTCCGGCGACGGCCGAGGACGACCGCACGCGCCACTGCTTGAGCGGGTGAACACGGGGCGCGCGGCCCTTCATCCGGCCATCGAAGGACGGGCCGCTCGGCACATTGGAACTTCCACTCCGGAAGCCTCCGATGCACGTCCGATCCCTCGCTTTCCAGGCCTGCGCGCTGCTGCTCGCGGGCCTCGCCGCCACCTTCGCGCAGGCCACCCCGCGACCGCTGGACGAGACCGAGATGAGCGCCGTCCGCGGCGCCGACGGCTCGATCCTCGCCGGCGTGCAGCCGTCGTCGTCGAACGCGCAGAACCCGTTCGCGAGCGGCCTGGCCGCCGCGTTCGCGAGCAGCACCGGCCCGACCCTGCTCACGCCGGCGCAGTTCGCGACCGCGCTGCAGGCGGTGGGCGCGGCGCCGTCGAACTTCGCCGACTACGCGGGCCAGCCGGTCGCGCAGTCCGTCGTCGACGCCCGGCCCGTGACCTTCAGCTTCAACTTCTCCGACGTCCTGCAGACGGCCACCGGCCTGCCGCCCACCGGCAGCAACAGCAGCGGCGGCGCGTCGCTGGGCACGTTCACGCTGAAGGACTTCGACGCGCGCGGCACGGTCCTCTGGGTCTGGCAGCACCACTGAGCCGCGAGCCTCATCCGCGCGGATGATGCGTCGCATGCAGTTGCCGCAGCCGCTCGCGCGCGACGTGGGTGTAGATCGTCGTCGTCGAGATGTCGGCATGGCCCAGCAGCAGCTGCACGGCGCGCAGGTCGGCGCCGTGGTTGAGCAGGTGCGTGGCGAACGCGTGGCGCAGCGTGTGCGGCGAGATCGGGTTGCGGATGCCCGCGGCCAGCGCGTACTTCTTGACCAGGTTCCAGAACATCTGGCGCGACATGCCGGCCGCGCGCACGGTCACGAACAGCGCGTCGCTGCGCCGGCCCTCGAGCAGCTCCTGCCGTGACGTGGCGAGCCACGCCTCGAGCCAGCGCCGTGCCTCCTCGCCGAACGGCACGAGGCGCTCCTTGGAGCCCTTGCCCATCACGCGCACGACGCCGTCGGGCAGGCTCAGATTGATCAGCTTCAGCTCCACGAGCTCGCTCACGCGCAGGCCGCTGGCGTACATCAGCTCGAGCATCGCGCGGTCGCGCGCGCCCAGCGGCGTGACGACGTCCGGCGCGGCGAGCAGCGCGTCGACCTGCGCCTCGGTGATGGCCTTGGGCACGCGCATCGGCTGGCGCGCGGGGCGCAGCTTGAGCGTGGGATCCTCGTCGACGAGGCGCTCGCGCAGCCCCCAGCGGTAGAAGCGCCGGAACACCGCCAGGCGCCGGTTCGCGCTGGTGGCCTTGCTCGCGGCGTGGCGCGCGAGCATGTAGCCCTGCACGTCGCTCGCACGCGCCTGCGCGAGGTCGCGCGACTGCTCCTGTCCCAGCCAGGCCGCGAACAAGGTGAGATCGCGCCGGTAGGCCGCCAGCGAGTTCTTCGCGAGGCCGTCCTCCAGCCACAGGCCGTCGAGGAAGCGGTCGATGGCGCCGGCGCTGCGCTGCATCGCCTCCGTCGGGGGCGGCGATTCGGCGCGGGCGCGCGCGGTCGAAGGCTTCTTCGCCGTGGCCAAGTCAGCTCGCCGCGCCCAGCATGCCGGCCTTCATCTTGGCGTCGACCGGGCGTTCGCCGACGAAGATGGCCAGCATCGCGCCGTAGAGGTCGGCTCCCGGCACGGGCGCGCCCACGGGCTTGCCGTTGATGCGCATGGCCAGGCCTTCGGACGGCAGCCAGTCGAGGTCGACCACGTCGCCCTTGTGCACCTTGCCGACGCTGCGCAGGGTACGGTCGAACGCGGCGATGCGATCCTGCATCGCGGCCACCTGGACGGCCGGCGTGCGCTTGGCGATGCCGCCGGTGAAGGCCTTGGCGAACTCGTCGGAAGGGCCGTCCATCAGCATGCGCACCTGCACGCGCTTCGGGCCGGGCTGGGCCAGCGCGTCCGCCCCCGTGGCGGCCTTCGCGGGCAGGTACAGCCCGGCAAGGTAGACCTTGTAGATGAACGCCGCCCGCAGGCCCACGCCATTGAGCTGCAGCGGCGCGCCGGCGACGCTCGCCTGGGCGGGGAACGTCTGGTTCTCCATCGTGACCGCGTTCGCGGCGCCGGCGGCGGAGGCGGCGTGGGCACTCGGCAGCAACGCGAACGCGGCCAGGGCGATCAGCGCCATGCCCAGCAGGCCCTGTCCCAGCGCGCGGGCCCCGGAGGCCGCCCGACGGGCGGGACGGTGCCATGAGGGTCGGATCATCTTCATTCCTCGACGGCGCCCGATGCGGCGCCTCGATCGTTCAACGCGCCAGCGCCGGGCGCGGACGACAGCGCCCAGTCGATGTGTTCGGCCAGCAGCGGGCTCGCGTCGGCGCGGCGGGCGCGCAGCGCGGCCTCGATGGGCGCGCGCGGCTCGCCCGCGTGCAGCGCGTTGCCCAGCGCCACGGCGAGGTTGCGCTGCCAGCGTGCGTGGCCGATGCGGCGGATCGGCGAGCCCTCGGTGCGGCGCAGGAACTCCGCCTCGCTCCAGGCGAACAGGTCCAGCAGCGACGGCTCGGCCAGGTCGGCACGCTCTGCAAAGTCAGGTAAAGACGTGCGGCGCGCGAACTTGTTCCACGGGCAGGCCACCTGGCAGTCGTCGCAGCCGTAGATGCGGTTGCCGATGGCACGCCGGAACTCGAGCGGTATCGGGTCGTCGCTCTCGATGGTGAGATACGAGATGCAGCGGCGGGCGTCGAGGCGCTCGGGCGCGACGATGGCCTGCGTGGGGCAGACGTCGATGCAGGCGGTGCACTGCCCGCAGTGCGGCGTCGCGGGCGCGGTGAGCGGCAGCGCGAGGTCGATGAAGATCTCGCCGAGGAAGAACATCGAGCCGGCGTCGCGCGCGAGCGCCAGCGTGTGCTTGCCGCGCCAGCCCAGGCCCGAACGGGTCGCCAGTTCGACCTCGAGCACCGGCGCGGAATCGGTGAAGCAGCGGTGGCCCAGCGGGCCGATCTCGGCGGCGAGCCGGTCGGCGAGCTTCTGCAGGCGGTTGCGCAGCACCTTGTGATAGTCGCGGCCCCGGGCATACATCGAGATGACGGCCTCGCCCGGCCGCGCCAGGCGCGCGGTCTCCTGCGCCTGCCACTGCTCGCCGCGCGACTCCGGCAGGTACTCCATGCGTGCGGTGATGATGCGCAGCGCGCCGGGCTGCAGCTCGGCGGGACGCGCCCGCTTCATGCCGTGCGCGGCCATGTAGTCCATGCTGCCGTGGAAGCCCGCCTCGAGCCACGCGCGCAGGCCCTGCTCGGCATCGCCGAGGTCGACCTCCGCGACGCCGATCTGTGAGAATCCCAACTCGCGCGCCCACCCTTCGAGGCGGCGCAAGAGAGCGACCTTCGCGGGATCCTCCCCGACCTCATGACGCAGCTGCAACATCCGGTGATTCTAGGAACATCGCAGGCCGACTGGCCCGACGAGGCCGCGTGCGCGCGTGACGCCAGCCGGCTCGCGCGGGCGCCCGCGCTGCGCGACGCGTTCGTCGAGCTCGAAGGGCCGCTGGGCGCCGGCAAGACGACCTTCGTGCGCCACCTGCTGCACGCGCTCGGCGTCGAGGGCCGCATCAAGAGCCCGACGTACGCGGTGGTCGAGACTTACAAGCTCGACCACGTCGCCATCTCGCACTTCGACTTCTACCGCTTCGACGACCCGCAGGAATGGGAGGACGCCGGCCTGCGCGACCTGTTCGGCGCTCCCGGGCTCAAGCTGGTCGAATGGGCGGAGAAGGCCGAGCCGCTGCTGCCCGTGCCCGACCTGCGCGTGACGATCACGCCACACGACGAGGCCGATCGACGCGTCCGATACGACGCGATGACCCCGAAAGGGTTGCTTCTGATCGACAATCCGGGTTCATGAAGCGTAGAGACTTGCTGCGTGGCGGCAGCCTCGTGCTGTGCCTGGGCGCCACCGACCTCGCGTTCGGTGCCAGCATCGTCGCCGTCCGCATCTGGCCCGCGGCCGACTACACCCGCGTCACCATCGAATCGGACGAGCCGCTGCAGGCGCGCAACTTCCTCGCCAACGACCCCAATCGCCTCGTCGTCGACATCGACAACCTCGAGCTGAGCCCGGCGTTGCGCGACATGGTCGGCAAGGTGCGCGCGGACGACCCGTTCATCGCCGGCGTGCGTGTCGGCCAGAACACGCCGCGCGTGGTGCGCCTGGTGCTCGACCTGAAGCAGCCCGTGGCGCCGCAGCAGTTCATGCTCGCGCCGGTCGCGGCCTACCAGCATCGCCTGGTGTTCGACCTCTACCCGGTGCGCGAGCAGGATCCGCTGCTGGCGCTGCTGCGTGGCAAGGAGCAGTCCGAGCAGCGCGCCGCGCAGGAGGTGCAGGACGCGCTCGGCGAGTTCATCGGGCGCATCCCCAGCGGCGCCAGCGCGCCGGTCGTGCCCGGCACCAACATCGCGTCGCTGCCGCCGCCGCCGGGCAGCTCGGGCCCGCGCGTGGCCGAGGTCGGCTCCGCGATCCACGGCGGCGCCGGCATCGACACGTCCACGATGGAGACGCAGGCGCCGTTCGCGGCCCGCCCGCTGACGCCGGAGGAAAAGCGCAAGGTCGACCGCCTGCTCGTGATCGCCATCGACCCGGGCCATGGCGGCGAGGATCCGGGCGCGACCGGCCCGACCGGCCTGCACGAGAAGGACGTCGTGCTGGCCATCGCGCTGCAGCTGCGCGATCGCCTGAACGCCAAGCCCGGCGTGCGCGTGCTGCTGACGCGCGACTCCGACTTCTTCGTGCCGCTGGGCGAACGCGTGAAGAAGGCCGAGCGCGTGCAAGCCGACCTGTTCGTCTCCATCCACGCCGACGCGTTCTTCACGCCCGACGCCAAGGGCGCCTCGGTGTTCGCGCTGAGCCAGGGCGGGGCCTCGAGCGCCGCGGCGCGCTGGATGGCCAACAAGGAGAACCATTCCGACGCGGTCGGCGGCGTCAGCGTCAAGGTCAAGGACGCGCAGGTCATGCGCGCCATGCTCGACATGAGCACCACGGCGCAGATCAAGGACAGCCTGCGCGTCGGCAGCGAGGTGCTGTCGCGCATCGGCAAGGTCGGAAGGCTGCACCGCGGCCAGGTCGAGCAGGCCAGCTTCGCGGTGCTCAAGGCCCCCGCGATCCCGTCCATCCTCGTCGAGACGGCCTTCATCTCGAACCCGCAGGAAGAGGACAAGCTGCGCGATCCCGACTACCGCACCCGGCTGGTCGAGGCGCTGTACACCGGCATCGACCGCTACTTCGCGAAGAACCCGCCGATCGCGCGGCACCGCGACCTGTAGGACGGTTCGCGCCCGCCGCCTGGCCTCGACCTCCTGGGTCTCAGGCCTTGCCTTCGCGCGACCGGCGCGATGCGGCTCAGCCCGCCGGCTGCGCCTTCTTGCGCAGGATCCCGACCAGCGCCAGCACGCCCGGGATGATGATCATCGACAGGAAGATCCACTGCAGGTGGCCCTTGACCCACGGCAGGTTGCCGATGCCGTAGCCCAGCAGCGTGACGCTGCCGATCCACAGGGCGGCGCCGGTGACGTCGAAGATCGTGAAGCGGCGCCGCGTCATGCAGGTGACGCCGGCCACGAACGGGGCGAAGGTGCGCACGAAGGGCATGAAGCGGCCGGCGATCAGCGCGGCTCCCCCGTATTGCTCGAAGAACGCGTGCGACTTGTCGAAGCCTTCCTTGTTGAACCAGCGCGAGTTCTCCCAGTGGAAGACGCGCGGCCCGATCCAGCGTCCGATCGTGTAGTTCGTCTGGTTGCCGATCACCGCCGCGGCGAACATCACCCCGAGCGCCATGGTGATGTCCATGGCGCCGCTGGCGGCCAGCCCGCCTACCAGGAACAGCAGCGAGTCGCCGGGCAGGAACGGCATCACGACCACGCCCGTCTCGATGAAGATGACGGCGAACAGGATGCCGTACACCCAGGCGCCGTTGCTGGCCACGAAGCCCGCCAGGTACTGGTCGGCGTGAAGAAGATGCTGAAACAAGGGAATCAAGGAGTCCATGGGCGGCGATTATCGACGGGGCTTCCTACAATACGGGGATGAGTCTCCAGACGGCGGCGCCCGGGCGCCGCAGCATCCGTGAATTACCCGACGAACTGGTGAGCCAGATCGCCGCGGGCGAGGTCGTCGAACGGCCGGCGTCCGTGGTGCGCGAGCTGGTCGACAACGCGCTCGACGCCGGCTCCGCGCAGGTCAACGTGCGCCTGGTGGCGGGCGGCGTGCGCGCCATCCTGATCGAGGACGACGGCTGCGGCATCGAGGCGGCCGAGCTGCCGCTCGCGCTCAAGCGTCACGCCACCAGCAAGATCCGCTCGCTCGACGACCTCGAGATGGTCTCGACCATGGGCTTCCGCGGCGAGGCGCTGGCGGCCATCGCGTCGGTGTCGGAGCTGGCGCTGGTCAGCCGCACGCCGGACGCCGCGCACGCGCAGCGCCTGGACGCGCGCTCGGGCGAGCTCGCCCCGGCCGCGCGCGCCCAGGGCACCACCGTCGAAGTGCGCGAGCTGTTCTTCAGCACGCCCGCGCGCCGCAAGTTCCTGAAGTCCGACTCCACCGAGCTCGCGCACTGCGTCGAGGCCGTGCGCCGCCACGCGCTCGTGCGGCCGCAGGTGGGCTTCGCCGTCTGGCACGAAGGCAGGCTCGTGGAGCAGTGGCGCGCGGCGAACGAGGCGCAGCGCATCCGCGACGTGCTGGGCGAGGAGTTCGTCGACAACAGCCGGCCGCTTGCCGCCGAGATCGGCCCGATCGCCATCCACGGCCGCGTCGGGCTGCCCGCCGCGGCGCGCACGCGCAGCGACCACCAGTACGTCTACGTCAACGGCCGCTACGTGCGCGACCGCCTGATCGCCCACGCCCTGCGCGCGGCCTACGAGGACGTGCTGCACGGCCAGAAGCAGCCGGCCTACGTGCTGTTCATCGAGATCGACCCGGCCCGCGTCGACGTCAACGTGCACCCGACGAAGATCGAGGTGCGCTTCCGCGATTCCGGCGCCATCCACCAGGCCGTCAAGCGCGCCGTGGAGGACGTGCTGGCGCCGTCCGGTGCCAGCGCACCGGGCGCGGCGCACGCCGGCACCGGCGTCGTCGGCACCTCGTTTGGCACGCCCGGCGGCTTCGCGGCCGCCGCGGCCGCGGCCGTCGAGCGCCTCAACGGCAACGGCAGCGGCAATGGGGCGGCGACGCCCGGCTGGAATGCGGCCGGCCTCGCGCCCGCGCGCCCGTGGCCGGTGGCCGAAGACAGCCGCCCGATGCTGGCCGGCGCCGCCACGGCGTCGCTGTTCGCGCGCGCCTTCGGCGACTCGGGCGCGCCGGCGGCCACGGCCGGCGGCATCCTCGACTCGGGCGGCACGGCCGTCCTCGAAGCGAACGAGCCGGCCGCCGCGCCCGCCTGGACGCGCCCGCAAGGCAACGACGACGCCGTCGCGGCGGTCGCCCGGACCGACGCCGCCGACTGGCCGCTGGGCCGCGCCCTCGCGCAGATCCAGGGCGTGTACGTGCTGGCCGAGAACGCGCACGGGCTGGTCGTCGTCGACATGCACGCCGCGCACGAGCGCATCGTCTACGAGCGCCTGAAGGCCGGCGCCGCCACCCACGACATGCCCACCCAGGCGCTGCTGATCCCCGCCACCTTCGCGGCCACGCCGGGCGAGCACGCGCTGGCCGAGACGCACGCCGAGACGCTGCGCAGCCTCGGGCTGGACGTCTCGCCCATGGGCCCGCAGACGCTGGCCGTGCGCAGCCTGCCCGCCGCGCTGCTGCAGGCCGATCCGGTCGAGCTCGTGCGCTCGGTGCTGGCCGACCTCGCCGACGTCGACGCCAGCACGCTGGTGCAGCGCGCCCGCGACGACGTCCTCGCCTCGATGGCCTGCCACGGCGCCGTGCGCGCCAACCGCCGACTCACGCTGGAGGAGATGAACGCGCTGCTGCGCCAGATGGAGGCCACCGAGCGCTCCGACCAGTGCAACCATGGCCGCCCGACATGGCGCCAGGTGACGATGAAGGAACTCGACGCGCTGTTCCTGCGCGGACGTTGACGTCCCGCCAGCGCGTTCTTCGCCAAATTTCCGGCCCGACCCCGACATGACCGATCCCACCGCCCCGCCGCCGAAGCCGCCGCAAGAACCGGCGCCCGCGCCGTCGCCCACCACCGCCGGCGCGCCCGCCGCGCCGCGCCGCATCCCGCGCGCCGAGGCGCCGCCCCCCGCCGCGGACGATCATCGCAAGGTCGGCCAGCGGGTGATGGAGCAGCGTCCGCACGAGCGCAAGCCCACCGAGCACGGCGCGACGCGCGGCAGCAAGCCCGACCTGCGCGACCTGCCGCGGCCACGCCGCGACCTGCCGTCCAACGTCTGGCGCGCCGACCCGCCGGCCGCCACGCCGTCGCCCGACCGGCCGCCGTACGAGCGGCGCGACGGCCCGCGCCGCGCGCATGGCGACGCGCCGCGCCCCGACCGCCCCGGCGAGCGCCGCACCAGTCCCGGCCCGTGGCAGGAGCGCGGCCCGCACTACGACTTCCGCGACCGCCCCGACGAGCGCCGCGGCGGCCCGCCGCCCCAGGGCGAGCGTCGCCGCGACGCGCTGCCGCCCGACGGCCGCGAGGCTCCGCCGCGCGAGCGCGAGCGTCCGCGCCACGACGACCGTGACCGTCCCCGCTTCGACGACCGCGAGCGCGCGCCATGGGGCGATCGCGTCCGCGGCCCGAGCTACCCGCAAGGCCCGAACGAGCGTCCGCGCAACGCGGGCCCGCGCGGCGACGAGCGCGCCCCGCAAGGCTATGCGGCCGAACGCGGCCGGCACGAACATGCGGATCGCGGCGATCGCCATCCGCCGGGCCCGGGCGGGCATCCGCCGCCACGCCGGCGTGACGACGCCCAGCGCGACGCGTCCGGGCAACGTCCGCCGCAGGCCGACCGGCCGCCGCGCCCGGCCGTCGATCCGAACGCGCCCAAGCGCGAGGACCAGCGCCTGTCCAAGGTGCTGGCCGAGCGCGGCATCGCCTCGCGGCGCGAGGCCGACGACTGGATCGACGCCGGCTGGGTCAAGGTCGACGGAGAGATCGCCGTGCTTGGCGCGCGCGTCTTCCCGCACCAGGTCATCGAGATCGACGAGATCGCCAAGACGCAGCAGGCGCACCGCGTCACCATCCTGCTGCACAAGCCGATCGGCTACGTCAGCGGCCAGGCCGAGGACGGGTACGAGCCGGCATCGGTGCTGGTGACGCAGGCCAACCACTGGCCCGAGGATCCCTCGCGCGAGCGCTGGCATGCGGGCCACGGGCGCATGCTCGCGCCGGCGGGTCGGCTGGACATCGATTCCACCGGCCTGCTCGTGCTGACCCAGGATGGCCGCATCGCCCGCCACCTGATCGGCGAGGACTCGGACGTCGAGAAGGAGTACCTGGTGCGCGTCGAGTACCCCGGCGGCGACCAGTTCCCCGACGCCGACCTGCAACGCCTGCGTCATGGCCTGTGGCTGGACGGCCGCGAGCTGCGTCCGGCCAAGGTCAGCTGGGCCAACGAGGACCAACTGCGCTTCGTGCTGCGCGAGGGCCGCAAGCGCCAGATCCGCCGCATGTGCGAAGCGGTCGGCCTGGTCGTCACCGGCCTGAAGCGCGTGCGCATCGGCAGCGTCGTGCTGGGCAAGCTGCCGCCGGGCCAGTGGCGCTATCTGCGCGACGACGAACGGTTTTGACCGACGCCCCCGAATCGACCGTCCCGCCGCGCTGGCTCGGGCTGGCCGGCCCCACGGCATCCGGCAAGACGGCGCTGGCGCTGGCGCTCGCGCGGCGCTGGCCGGTCGAGATCGTCAGCGTCGACTCGGCGCTGGTCTACCGCGGCATGGACATCGGCACCGCCAAGCCGAACGCCGAGGAGCGGGCCGCGGCGCCGCACCACCTCCTCGACATCATCGATCCTGCGCAGTCGTATTCCGCCGCGCAGTTCGTGGCCGACGCGCGCCGCCTCATCGGCGAGATCCGCGCGCGCGGCCGCTGGCCGCTGCTGGTGGGCGGCACGATGATGTACTTCAAGGCGCTCGTCGACGGCATCGACGAGATGCCGCCGGCGGACCCGGAGATCCGCGCCGCGATCGACGCCGAGGCCGCGCAGCAGGGCTGGCCCGCGATGCACGCGCGCCTGGCCGAGGTCGACCCGGTCACCGCCGCACGGCTGCAGCCCAACGACTCGCAGCGCATCCAGCGCGCACTGGAAGTGTGGCGCGCCGGCGGCACGCCCCTGTCGGCGCTGCACCAGCGCGCGCGGCGCGAGGCCCCGGCGATGGACGGCGTCCTGCTCGCGCTCGAGCCCGCGTCCCGCGCGTGGCTGCACGCGCGCATCGCGCAACGCTTCGGCGCGATGCTGGACGCCGGCTTCCTCGACGAAGTCTGCCGGCTGCGCGCCGACCCTGCGCTCAACCTCGACCTGCCCTCGATGCGCTGCGTCGGCTACCGCCAGGCCTGGGAAGCGCTCGACGCGTCCGATCCGCCCGACATCGCCGAGCTCCGCGAACGCGGCATCGCGGCGACGCGCCAGCTCGCCAAGCGGCAGATCACGTGGCTGCGGAGCATGCCGCACCGGCATGTCGTCGAGGCCGATGCACCGGACGCCGAGACGCGGCTGGTGGCGTGCGTCGAATCGCTGATCGGCCCAGCAGGATCGAGTCCGCGCGGCGATGCGGCGTCGCCAGCCGGCTGAGCCGGCAACTGTCCCGTGCCGGCAGGTCGCCTCGCAGCATGCCGGGTCGCCCGCTCACTTGTGCAGGGCCAGCCCCTTGACGGCCTTGTCAACGGCCTTCTTGGGGCCCCGCAGCGCCAGGCCGACCAGGTCGAGGTCGTCGGGACGGCCCGCCTTGAACGCCTCACGATTGGCCTCGTCGTGCCCGGTGGAGAACATCGCGAAGACATAGGGCACGAGCAACAGCTCGCGGTCCATTCCGATCCTGTGCGCGGACTGCAGGCCCGGCCGGTCCGATTCGAAGATCATCATGGGCTGCCCCAGCATGCTGCCGTACACGCGGCCTGCCGCGTCGACATAGGGCTTGCCGATCATCTCCGGCGCGGCGTGGGCGATGCCGGTCGCGAGAAAGGCGACGACGTTCAGGCGCTGCCAGGCGGCGAGGTCGTCGCGGACGATGAGGGCGACTTTCGTATCGAACATCGGGGGCTCCGTGGGTTGAAGCCCCCATCGTTGCGCCCGGCGGGGCGCCGCCGCTAGAACGTTCGTGCACTGCGCTGGTAGCCCGCCGGCGACAGGCGGTAGGCGCGCTGGAACCAGCGTCCGAGATGGCTCTGGTCCGAAAAGCCGACGGCTGCCGCGACCTCGGCCGCGGCAGCGCCGGTCGCCAGCAGCCTGCGCGCGGCACGAAGCCGCAGGCGCACGAGGTAGGCATGGGGCGACAAGCCGAAGGCGCGGGTGAACTGCCGCGTCAGGCGGAACCGGTCCGCTCCAGCGAAACGCGCGAGCTCGTCCAATCCCACGTCGGCGGCCATGTGCTCGTGGAGATAGTCGCGCACGGCCATCATCCCGGGATCCAGCGAGGTTCGCGTCGAGCCCTGCGTCTGTCGGGCCAGCAAGGCCATCAGCCGTTCCAGGCACTGATCGCGCGCGAGCCGGCCTTCGCCCTCGTGGATGCTGCGGAATGCGCGCTGTATCGAGTCGCCCAGCTGGGCGTCCTCGGACAGCGTCGTGCGGAAGGCGGGCAGCAGCCGCTCCATCGACGATTGGTCGCTGCGCTCCAGGTAGTCCGCGACCCAGCGCTGCGGCAGATAGAGCATCGCGTAGGTGAAGCCGCCCGCTTCCGGCGCATGCCCGTCGTGCACCGCCGCCGGCTCGATCAGGATGGAGCGGCCCGGGAGGCTCGTATGGCTCGCCCGGTTGCAGCGGAATCGCTGCACGCCTTGCTGGGTGACGCCGACCAGCATCTCGTCGTGGTCGTGCGCGTCGTAGGCGTGGCCGCGGAAATGCGCATGCACGCTTTCGATGCCGGTCTCGGCGTCGCGCCGGATCTGGATCCAGTCGGCGTCGTTGCCCGCGGCTGAAGGGGCGTTGCTCATGCGGCGAGGAATGGCTAAGGGTCGAGCCGACCTTATCAGAAAAGCCGCCGGCGCACGCCGCTTCCGCGGCAGCGTCCCCCGTGGCGCCTCGTGCGCCGGACCACGGGCGGCGAAACGGCGATCATGAAAGAAGAGGCCGTCGGCGTCTCCGTCGACGCGGCGGCCCCGTTCGAGCGAGCAGCCAGGTCAGGTCGAGACGCGCTCGCCGTTCTTGCGCGGCTTGATCGGCCCCGTGCGCACGCAGTTGCGGCCGGCTTCCTTGGCCGCCTCGAGGGCCTGCTCGGCCTCGTGCACCATGGTGTCGACGCTCAGCTGGCCCTGGTGCACCGTGGCCACGCCGATGCTGACGGTGGCCACGACGTGGGTCTGGTTCCAGGTGTACGGCGCGGACGCCACCTGCTGGCGGATGCGCTCGGCGGCGTCGAGCGCGCCCAGCGGGTCGGTGTTGGGCAGGAAGACGGCCAGTTCGGCGCCGCCGAAGCGCGCCAGCAGGTCGGGTTGGCGCAGCGTGGTGCCCACGCGCTTGGTGACTTCGAGCAGCAGCGCGTCGCCGCACAGCTGGCCCAGGTGTTCGTTGATGCGGCGCAGGTGGTCGGCGTCGATCAGCAGCAGCGCACCATCGTCGCCGTAGCGGCGGCAGCGCGCGAATTCGCGCTCGACCAGCTCGAGGAAGTGGCGGCGGTTGGACAGGCCGGTCAGGTCGTCGTCGACGGCCTCGAGCACTTGCCGCGCGCGGGTGTCGGCCACGACGCGGGCCAGGCGGATGACCACGCCCGCCAGCACCAGGGCCGCCAACGCGAAGAAGACGGCGACGCTCAGCGCGATCAGTCCGCCCGTGCCGCCCATGAGCATGCCCAGCCCGGTGGCGATCGCGATGCCGCCCAGGGCGATGGCGATGGCCGTCCCCGCCCAGAAACGGGTGCTGCGACGCTCGAGCACCTTCACGAGCCCGCTCAACGTCGAGGAATCGATTTCAGCCGTCACCCTTCCACCTCAGGAGATGTCATGCCCGCGGGACAGGTCGAGGGCAAATACAGCGCCCGGCTCTGCCGGCCAGGCTTCCCGTGCGCGCCCCGGGGGACGACGGCACTTCAGACACTATCGGCCGTCGCGGACCGCCCAGGAGCGGAAACTTTGACCGATTGTGCGGCAGCGGCCGCAAACGGGACAGCGTCCAGTGGCCCAAAATCACGTAAATGGTGAGTCTGTTCGCGGCCTGGGCAAGCCCGGCGTGCGAAGTTCGGCAGCCATCGCTGTCGAGCATGCCGCATCCCGTATGCTTGGCGCCCGATGGATACGCCTTCGATTCCCGCCTCCGCTCCCCTGCTCGAGGTCGCCGGCCTCGCCAAGCGCTACGGGGACGCCTTCGTCTTCAGCGACGTCGCGCTCGTGATGCGACGGGGCGAACTGGTAGCGCTGCTGGGCGAATCGGGCGTCGGCAAGTCGACGCTGCTCAACTGCGTGGCCGGACTCGACACCGCAGACGCCGGCCGCATCACCCTGGCCGGCCGCGACGTGCTGGGGCTGCCAGAGCCCGACGCGGCCCGCCTGCGCCGCGAGGACCTGGGCTTCGTGTTCCAGGCCTTCCACGTCCTGCCGCACCTGAACGTGGCCGACAACGTGGGCCTGCCGCTGCAGCTGCTCGGTCGCGCGCGCGGCGACCGCGTGGCGCGCATGCTGGCGGCCGTCGGCCTGGACGGGCTGGGCGAGCGCGCGCCACGCCAGCTCTCGGGCGGCCAGCTGCAACGGGTGGCCATCGCCCGCGCCCTGGTGCACGAGCCGGCGCTGGTGCTGGCCGACGAGCCCACCGGCAACCTCGATCCGCGCAGCGCGGGCCTGGTGATGGACGTCCTGGTCGACGCCGCCCGACGCACCGGCGCCGGCGTCCTGATGGTCACCCACTCGCCGCCGGCGGCCGCTCGCTGCGACCGGGTGCTGGAACTCACGGCCCAGGGCGTGCGTCTGCCTGCGACCGCGCCTGCCTGATCCATCCACCTGCAGGCGGCAGCGCGGGCCGAAGCGTCATGCGGCTAGGCGCAGCGGCTCAGCGTCACCGGCAGGCCGTTCAACACCGAGGTGCCGGACAGCGGATCGCGCAGGCGATCGTCCAGCAGTTCGTTGAGATTGGCGCCGGGCCGCTGCGCCGCGACGCCGAGTCGAGTGCCCGCCTGGTCGTGGCCCCAGCCATGGGGCACGCTGACCACGCCGGGCATCATCTCGTCGGAGAGCATCGCAGGCAGCTCGATCGCTCGGCCCGACGCGCCCTGCAGGCGCACACGGTCGCCGGTGCGCACGCCGTGGCGCGCGGCGTCGTCCGGATTCAGCAGCGCGGTGCAGCGCTCCGGGCCCTTGGCCAGCGTGGGCAGGTTGTGCATCCAGCTGTTGTTGGAGCGCACGTCGCGGCGTCCCACCACCACGAGCGCGGGCGGCGCGTCGGCCAGGGCGGCGTCGACGGCGGACAGCTCCGCGGCCACCGGGGCCGGCCACAGCTCGATCCGGCCGCTGGGCGTGCGCAGGACGTCCGGCAGCCGCGGCGCGAGCGCACCGAGGTCGACGCCGTGGGGCGCGTCCTTCAGCGCGGCCAGGCTCAACCCGCCGGGCTGCCGGCCGAAGCGGTCGCCGTATGGGCCCGTGCGCAACGCGAGGTCCAGCAGACGTTCGGGGCCGGGGTGCGGGCCGAGGGCGTCCAGCATCGCGGCCTGCAGCGGCTCGGGGACGCCCGCCGCCAGCCGGCGCAGGTCGTCGGCCAGCAGGCGCTCGTCGAAGGCGGCCAGGTCGAAGCCGGCCTCGCCGGCGCCGGGTTCGTCGCGCAGCATCGCGGCGATGCGCAGCAGCGCCTGCCATTCCGCCTGCGCGCCGGGCCGCGGCGCGAACACCGGTGGGCTGTAGCGCGCATGGTTGCGGCAGGACAGCTGCGGGAAGCTGACGTCGTAGTGCGGCTCCTCGAAGCTGGACAGGCCCGGCAGGATGACGTCGGCGTGCTGCGTCGTCTCGTTCAGGTAGATGTCCACGCTCACCATGAAGTCGAGCTGGCCCAGCGCCTGTGCGATGCGCGCGCCGTTGGGCGCCGACAGCACCGGATTGCTGGCCACCGAGATCAGTGCCCTCACCTGCCCCGCCCCGGGCATCTCGATCTCCTCGGCCAGGCAGCTGGTCGGGTACTCGCCCAGCACCTCGGGCGCACCCGAGACGCGGCTGCGCGTTCGGCCCGTGACCAGGCCGCGGCCGACGCCCGGCTTGCCCTGCGTGTTGGCGGCGAACGCCGCCGCCTGGGGAAACATGGCGCCGCCCTCGGCGTCGAGATGGCCCATGAGGATGTTCAGGGCGTCGACCAGCACCGAGTTGAGCGTGCCGAAGCGCTGCGTGCTCGATCCGATGCGCGAGTAGACCGCGGCGCGCGGCGCTGCGGCCAGCTGGCGCACGAGCGCGCGTTGCGCCTCGGCCGGCACGCCGCAGCGCGCGGCCATGCGTTCGGGGGTATACGGCGCCACGGCCCGCTGCAGCGCTTCGACCCCCGTGTCTGCGGTGGCCAGGAAGCCCTCGAGGCGCCCAGGACGCACCAGCCCTTCGTCGAACACCGCGTTGACCAGGCCCAGCAGCAGGAACACGTCGGCGCCCGGCCGGATGAAGTGATGCTCGTCGGCGACGGCGGCCGTCTCGGTGCGGCGCGGATCGACCACGACCAGCCGGCCGCCGCGCGCGCGCATCGCCTTCGCACGGCCGCGGAAGTCGGGCACCGTCCACATGCTGCCGTTGCTGGCCATCGGGTTGGCGCCCAGCATCAGCAGGAAGTCGCAGTGGTCGATGTCGGGCACCGGCACCGTGAGCGCGTGGCCGTACATCCAGCCGCTGGCGACCTGGCGCGGCATCTGGTCGAGCGTGGAGGCACTGAAGATGTTGCGCGTGCCGGCCGCGCGCAGCAGGCGCTGCACGTACAGGCCCAGGCCCAGGCGGTGCACGTTCGGATTGCCCAGCGTGAACGCGAGCGCGTCCCGGCCGTGCGCGGCCAGGAGCGGCGGCAGGCGGCGCGCGATCTCGGCGTACGCCTCGTCCCAGCTCGTCTCGACGAAGCGGCCCTCGCGCCTGACCAGCGGCCGGCGCAGGCGATCGGGGTCGTCCTCGAGATCCTTGAGCGCGATCGCCTTCGGGCAGACGTAGCCGTGGCTGAAGACGTCCTGCTCGTCGCCGCGGATCGCGATGACGCGCGCCTGCGCGCCGGTGCCCGACACCGTCAGGCTGAGGCCGCAGCACGCCTCGCACAGCGGGCAGATGCGCTGCACGGTGCGCGTGGATCCGGCGACGTCGGAAGGGGTGGCGGTCGTCATGGTGATGTCTCGGCGTTGTCGTGCTGGTCTGGCGCAAAGCATACGGCGCCGCGATCGATGATGGGGACGGCGCGACCCCGTGGCTGCCACTTCGGCGACAAACCCCGGGAAATGCCGCGCGCGGCGCCGGACGGCCGGTCAACCCGCCGATCGGCGCCGGCGGACTTCCCGATTGATGGCAGGATGCCGGTGTCCCATCGATGGCCCTGCCCTTGAACCCCGTCCTGTCCGATTCGCCGCGGCGCCCGCGTCGCGCGACCTTCGTTGCGCTGCACCTGCGTCTGCTGTGGGCCGAGTGGCGCCATCACCCCTGGCGGCAGGCCGCCGCCGTGCTCGCCGTGGCGCTCGGCGTGGCGCTGGCCTTCGCGGTGCAGTTGATCAACGAGTCGGCGCTGTCGGAGTTCTCCGCGGCCGTGCACGCCGCCAGCGGCGCGCCCGACTTCAGCGTGCGTCCGCGCGACGGCCTGCTGGCCGAGGATCTCTATCCACGGCTGGCCCTGGCGCCGGGCGTGGCGCAGGCCAGCCCGGTGATCGACCTGCCCGTGACGCTGCGCGGCCCCGACGGTCAGGCCCATCCCGCGCGCCTGCTGGGACTGGACGCCTTCGTGGCGCCCTGGATCTCGCCGGGCTGGCTCGTGCAGCCCGAGGCGGCGGCGTCGGGAGCGGCCTCGCCCGGCACGCCCCTGGCCGCGCTCGACCCCGACCTGGTGTTCCTCAACGCGGCGGCGCGTGCGCTCGTCGGCAAGGCGCGGCGGCTCACGCTGCAGGTCGACGGCCACACGCACGAGTTCGACATCGGCGGCCACATCGCCGCCGACGGCCCGCCGCTGCTGGTGATGGACATCGCGGGCGCGCAGACGCACTTCGACCGCGTCGGCTCGCTGTCGCGCATCGACGTGCGCCTGGCGCCGGGCGCGCGCCAGGAGGCCGTGATGGCGGCGCTCGACGCCGGCCCCGACGTGCGCGCCGCCGCGCCCGACGAGGCGGCGCTGCGCATGGCCAGGCTGTCGCAGTCCTATCGCGTCAACCTGAGCGTGCTGTCGCTGGTGGCGCTGTTCACCGGCGCCTTCCTGGTGTTCTCGGTGCAGTCGCTCGCGGTGGCCAAGCGCATTCCGCAGCTCGCATTGCTGGGGGTGCTGGGCATGGACGGACGCCAGCGCCGCGCGCTCGTGTGGATTGACAGCCTGATGGTGGGCCTCCTCGGGGGCACCGCCGGCCTCGCGCTCGGCACCGCGCTGGCCGCGGCGGCATTGCGCGCGCTCGGCGGCGACCTCGGCAGCGGGACGCTGGGCGGCAGCGCGCCGCACCTGCAGTGGAGCGTGCCCGCCGCGCTGGCCTATGGCGCGCTGGGCATCGCCTCCGCGTTCGCCGGCGGCTGGTGGCCGGCACGCGCCGCGCAAGGCATCGCGCCGGCCCAGAGCCTCAAGGGCCTGAGCACGGCCGCGGGCGCCGACTGGCCCGCCGCGGCGGGGCTGGGCCTGATCGTGCTGGCCGCGCTGCTCGCGCTGGTGCCGCCCTGGCACGCCATTCCATGGGGCGCGTATGCCTGCGTGGGCGTGCTGCTGCTCGGCGGCATCAGCCTGGTGCCGCAAGTCGTCGCATTGCTGCTCACGGGGTTTCGCGGTGCCCGCAACCCGGTCGCGGCGCTCGCGGTGGCGCGCGCCGTCGACCAGCGCCACACGGCCACCGCCGCGGTGGCGGGCGTCGTCGCGAGCCTGAGCCTGGTCGTCGCACTGACGGTGATGGTCAGCAGCTTTCGCGATTCGCTCATCGCCTGGCTGGACGACGTGCTGCCCGCCGATCTCTACGTGCGCCAGGTGCCCGGCGCCAGCGACACGCCCGTGTTCCTGCCACCGGCGGTGGTCGCCGCCGCGTCGGGCCCGGGCGTGCGCCAGGTGCGCGCCGAGCGCCTCGTGCCCGTGACGCTCGCGCCCGACCAGCCCGAGGCCGCGCTGCTGGTGCGCGACCTGCTGCCCGGCGAGACGCAACCGCAGCTGCCATGGGTCGTTGCGCCCGACGACGCTCCCCCTGCGTCGAGCGGCCCGATTTCCGTCTATCCCACCGAGGTGCTGGCCGCGTTGCAGCACCTGAAGAAGGGCGACGTGATCTCGCTGCCCTTGCCACCCCCTCGCGGCGCGAGCGCGGCGGCGACGTCGCGGACGACCAGCGTGCGCGCGGTCGTGCGCGGCATCTGGCGCGACTACGCCCGCCAGCAGGGCGCGCTGCTGATGTCACGCGCCGACTGGCTGCGACTCACCGCAGACGAGCGCATCACCGGACTGGCGGTCTGGCTGGTCGACACCAGCGGCCAGGACGGCCCGAGCGACGCGGCGCGCACGGAGGCGGTCGTGCGCACGCACATGGGCGCCGGCGCGGACGCGAGCACGGGCGCGCCCCCCCGCGACGCCGTCGTCGCCCGCATCCACGCCGCCGTCCGACCCGATGCGCCCACTGAGGTCGCGACCGCCGGCGAGCTGCGCGCGTACTCGCTGCGCATCTTCGACCGCAGCTTCGCCGTCACGCGCTGGCTGCAAGGCGTGGCGCTGGCGATCGGGCTGGCCGGCATCGGCGCGAGCTTCTCCGCGCAGGTGCTGGCGCGCCGGCGCGAGTTCGGCACGCTGCAGCACCTGGGCTTCACGCGGCGCCAGGTGCTGGCGCTGGTGGCCTCCGAGGGCGCGCTGTGGAGTGCCGTCGGCGCCGTGCTGGGGTTGGCGCTCGGCCTGGCCGTGAGCGTCGTGCTGGTGAAGGTGGTCAACCCGCAGAGCTTCCACTGGACGATGCAGATGAGCGTGCGGCCTGGCACCCTGCTCGTGCTGGGGCTGGGCGTCGTGCTGGCCGGCGCGCTCACCGCCTGGGGCAGCGGCCATGCCGCGGCGAGCCGCGACGTCGTGCGCGCGGTCAAGGAGGACTGGTAGCGATGCGGATGCGCCGGTGCGATGCGCCGGTGCGATCGGCCGCACACCGGGTGAGCGGGCCGGGCGCGTCGGCGGCCGCGGAGGGCCGCCATCTCCTGGAGAATCGCCAAGCGGCTGCCTGATGCGGCAGGCAGGCGGTACGGTCCCGCGCGACGTCCGCGCTCCGCTGCCGGCGCCGCGCGCCTGAACTCGCCGACACTGAACCATGCCCCGCCCGAACCCCGCCCGACCCCGGAGCGTCCGTTGATGCGCCGCCGCCCCTTTCTCGGCCTGCTGCCGGCCACCCTCGCCTCGGCCCCAGGCGCCCAGCCGTCGGCCTCCGCACCCGTCTCCGAGAACCCGGCGCTGGGCGTCTCGCACCGCCCCCTGGTCTTTCCGGCCGACCACGGCAGCCATCCCGACACGCACGTCGAATGGTGGTACGTCACAGGTTGGTTGCGCTCGGGCCCGGACGAACGCGTCGGCGAGACACCCGAGTTCGGCTTCCAGGTCACGTTCTTCCGCACGCGCACCGGCCTGGCCGCCGGCTCGGCCAGCCGCTTCGCCGCACGCCAGCTGGTGTTCGCGCATGTCGCGCTCACCGACCTGTCGTCCGCGGCGCTGCACGACCAGCGCGTCGCGCGCCAGGGCCTGGGCATCGCGCAGACGCCGGGGCCGTCGGTGCCGCAGACGGTGCAACTGCGCGACTGGTCGCTGCGGCGCCTGGCAGCGCCGGCCGCGGACGACGCGCACAGCCGACTGCGCATCGACATCCGCGCCGAACGCTTCGCCCTCGCGCTCGACCTGGCCGGCACGCAGCCGCTGCTGCTGCAGGGCGAGGCCGGCTGGTCGCGCAAAGGACCCGATCCCGCCGAGGCGAGCCACTACTACAGCGAGCCGCAGCTCGCGGTGCGCGGCCGCATCGAGCGCGCCGGCGCGCCCGCGCGTGCCGTGAGCGGGCGCGCGTGGCTCGACCACGAATGGAGCGACCAGTACCTGGCCCATGGCGCCGTCGGCTGGGACTGGGTGGGCTTCAACCTGGTGGACGGCGCGGCGCTGATGGCGTTCCGGCTGCGCCATGCGGACGGCAGCACCGTCTGGGCCGGCGGCTCGTACCGGAGCGCGAGCGGCGTGCAGCGCAACTTCGCGGCAAGCGAGCTGCGCTTCGAGCCGCTGCGCCGCTGGACGAGCCCGCGCACGCAGGCCAGCTGGCCGGTCGAGTGGATGTTGACGACGCCCGCCGGACGCTGGCGCGTCGCGGCCTTGCAGGACGACCAGGAGCTCGACAGCCGCGCTTCCACCGGCGCGATCTATTGGGAGGGCCTGTCCGCGCTGCGCACGGACGACGGCCGCGCCGTGGGCTGGGGCTACCTCGAGCTCACGGGCTACGCCGGGCAATTGCGCCTGTAGCGACCAAGGTCTATCGCACGCGGAGCACACTGCGGACACGGCACGTCCTTTCCCCGGGACGGGCACAGGCGTTGCCGCGAAGCGATTCATTTCTGGAGAGCCCATGAAAGCGCAGAACGACTCGACCGATCCGCAACACATCTATCGCCAGCTCAAGCTCGGCGTCGCGCACGAGCTGGTCAACGACCAGAACGTCTTCGAGCTGATCGCCCTGGCGGAACGCGATGGCAACAGGTTGCTGGCCACCGAGCTGCGCGAATGGCAGGCCCCCTGCAGCGACTCCCGCGACGGTCCGCGCCCGACCATGGTGCCCACGCGCGGCTTCAACAAGGACAACGCGAAGCACTGAGCCGTGACCCGCCCCGCCCTTCCCGAACACGCCGGGAAGACGCGCCCCGCATCCGCACGGTCTCCTCGTGCGGCGCCTGCGGGCCCGGCGTCCGCCCGCGCCGCCGTCGAGCCCTCCCCGTCGCCCGCGCGCCGGCCCGTCGCGCTGGCGACCTTGCGCGCAAAGGCGGCGACCTGCCGCGAATGCCCGCTCGGCGCGCTCGCCACGCAGACGGTCTGGGGCGAAGGCGCGGGCCACGCGCGGCTCATGATCGTCGGCGAACAGCCGGGCGATCGCGAGGATCTCGTCGGCCGGCCGTTCGTCGGCCCCGCCGGACACCTGCTGGACAAGGCGTTCGCGGCACTCGGCTGGGATCGCGGTGCGATCTATGTCACCAACGCCGTCAAGCACTTCAAGCACGAGCTGCGCGGCAAGCGGCGCATGCACAAGACGCCCGGCCAGCTGGAGATCCTCGCCTGCGCGCACTGGCTGCAGGGCGAGATCGACGCCGTCGATCCGGCCGCGCTGGTCGCGCTCGGGGGCACGGCCGCGCGTTCGCTGATGGGGCGTCCGGTGAAGGTGCTGTCGGAACGCGGGCAATGGCTGCAACGGCCCGACGGCCGGCGCGTGCTCGTCACGCTGCATCCGTCGGCCCTGCTGCGCGGCGACCCGGCCGGGCGCGAGCGCGAGTTCGAGCGCTGGGTGCACGACCTCGCGCTCGCCGGCGACGTGCTGCAGCCGCACTGAAAGCCGTTCCATCGGCCGGTCGAGCAGCCCCGTCGGCCCTCGCTGCAGCCCGTCGCACGAGGCTGGCGACGCCCGGGACGCGAGCGTAATCTGCAGCCATCGATCAACGCTTCCCACCAGGAGAACACCATGTCAGACAGCGACGAACTCGGCAAGCTCGGCGACCTCCATCAGCGCGGCATCCTGTCCGACGAGGAGTTCGCGCGCGCCAAGGCCCGCGTGCTCAGCGGCTCGTCGGCGGCGCGCAGCGCGTCCGCGTATTCACCTCTGCACCAGTTCCGCCGCAGCCTCAGCGACCGCTGGCTCGGTGGCGTGTGCGGCGGCATCGGACAGGCCACCGGCGTACCGTCGTGGGTGTGGCGCCTCGTGTTCACGTTCGGCATCGTCTTCGCGGGCTGCGGACTGGCGCTGTACATCCTGCTGTGGATCCTCGTGCCGCAGGAACAGCTGTACCTGCCCGCGCCCGGAGACTCGGCGCGCGCCAACTGAGGGGTTTCCACCGCGATGCGCGCGGGTCACGCGCGCGCATCGCGTGGGACACTCGTGCATCGCCTCACCTTTCATGGCTTCCCGATGATCCACATCCGCGACATCGACCACATCGTCCTGCGCGTGGTCGACCTGCCCTCGATGCTGCGCTTCTACTGCGAAGGCCTGGGCTGCCACATCGAGCGCCGGCAGGAAGAGATCGGCCTGATCCAGTTGCGCGCCGGCCGCTCCATGCTCGATCTCGTTCCCGTCGACGGCAAGCTCGGCCGCGCGGGCGGCGCCGCGCCGGGCAAGGAAGGGCACAACGTCGACCACATGTGCTTTCGCGTCGAGCCCTTCGACGAAGCCGCGATCCGCGCGCACCTCGCGTCGCTGGGCATCGAGGCGGGTCCCACCGCATCGCGCTACGGCGCCGAGGGCGAAGGACCGTCGATCTACCTGAGCGATCCGCAGGGCAACGTCGTCGAACTCAAGGGACCGCCGGACGCCTGAACAGGCCCGGCGCGGTCGCTGCCTGCAGCGAGACGGGGACGTCACGCACCCACCGGCGTTCGCGGCGCCGGCAACAGGCCGAACACGGGATTGCGACGGACATCACGAACGACGGCGGCCGCGAGGGCGACTGGACGTCGCCCGCCGGAGCCCGGGCGCAAGTGGAGCGCCCTGCGTGATGCGTGTCGCACGTCGCGCTCCTTGAATGCGGGATGGGCCTGCCCGGCAGCGGCCGCTACCGTGCCGACACTGCGACACCCAGCGCGTCGCAGCCGCAGGTGGCGCGCTCCGCGACGCCGGCGCGCATCCACCCCTGACCGGAGATCCGCCCCATGTCCGTCACGCCCTCGCGCCGTTCACCGCTCGCGCTTCGCGCGCTCGCCTCGTCCGCGCTGCTCGCGCTCGCCGCCGTCGCCGGCACCCCTGCCGCCGCGGCGGGCGCCGGCGACACCTACACGCTGACGCTCACGTACGACCCGCACAACCTGGTCGCCCCGCCGGCCGTCGGCAGCTTCGTGCTCGGCGCCGAGGTCGCGGGCCACCCGGGCGTCTTCGCGGTGAGCGATTTCGCCATCGTCATCGGCGTCGCACCCGACGCGTGGAACTACGACGAGCTGCATGCCGAACTGGACTTCGACACCACCTCCGGCCTGTTCGGCGGCGCGGGCGGCGCTGCGCATGCGTTCACGAGCTACGGCGACCAGCTCGACCTGAACTCGGGCGGCAACACGTGGAAGACCGACGACTTCGTCGATTTCCACTGCACCGCGGACGGCTGCCCCGATTTCCACTACGGCACCTACGCCGCCAGCCTGGCCGCCGTGCCGGAGCCGGGGAGCATCGCGCTCGGGTTCGCGGGCCTGGGCGTGCTGGCCCTGCTCGCACGCCGGCGCCGCGACGAGCGCGCCTGAGACGGAGTCCGGCGACGCGTCCGGGCCCGGCGCGTGGGCGGGGCGGCGTCTCCGGCCATGATGCGGCGAGCCCAGGTCCCGAGTCGCCCATGATCGCCCTCGTCGGAAACCACCGCCGGGGCCGTGGCCGGCGCCCTCCGGGGATGCGGCCCTGGCTATCAGGGACGCCACGGATGTCTCGACCCGCCCGGCCCTCATCGGCGCCGGGCGACTCGGGTCGCCCGCGCGCTCGGCGGTCTGGCGGTGCATGGCTCGTTCCAGCGCATCCGGCGTCGACGGCGGCGCGACGATCCGGACGTCTGAAGACGCGCGGCAGCGCCGGCGCCCCTCGAGCCGCGTCGACGGACCACCCTGCGCGCTTCCCGCGCCGACGCCCAGGTGCCTGACACCGGGGCCACCGCCGCGCCGTGCCGCGGCTCGCGCCCGACGGACGGCGCCCCGTCCCGGAACGCGTGCCGTGGCGCTGCACGACGACCGCGGCGTGGCCGGAATGTAAATTTGCGTGTCGCCTGCCCACCAACTCCGCCATTCGGGCGTTGAATCCGCACGGGCCCGCGACAATGCCCGGACCCGCCCGCACGGCAGGGGCGACACCAGAGGATTCTCCCGACATGACCACTTCGACCCGCCAGGCCCTGCTGCGCCTGAGCACGCTCGGCGCCGCGCTCGGTGCCGCCGCCCTCCTGTCCGCGTGCGTCGTCGAGGCGCCCGCGCGGCGCTACGTGGCGCCGACGCCCGTGTATCAGCAGCCCGCGCCCACCTATCCGCAGCCCGCTCCCGCCTACCCGCAACCCGCGCCGGCGTACGACGGATCGCAGGACCAGGAGGAACCGGTCGTCAGCGTCTTCGTCGACCCGCCGCTGGAGCAGCCCGAGCCCATCGCCGTGCAGTGGGCGCCCCCGCCGATGCTGGTGGAAGTGCCGCCGATGCAGCCCTATCCGGACGCGGTCTGGACGGGCGGCTACTGGGCATGGGAAGGCCGCTGGGTGTGGGCGGCGGGCCGCTGGTCGCCGCCCCCGCGCCCCTACTACACCTGGGTGCAACCGTACTACGAGCACCGCGGCGACATCGTCGTGTTCGTGCCGGGCTTCTGGTGCGCGCCGCAACGCCACTTCGTGCCGCCGCCCCCGGGGCTGAGCATCTCCGTGGCCATCGCCGGCCCGGGCGTGCGCTTCGGCCGCGCGCCGATGGGCCCGCAGGGCGTGTTCGTGCCGCCGCCGCCGGGCTCGCGCCACGGCATCATCGTGCCCGCGCCGGTGGGCACGCCGCCCGCCGTCGTCGTGAGCGCACCGGCCGTGGTCAACGTGGGCATGCGCGTGCGCGGCAACGTGGACGTCAACAGCCACAACACCGTCACCAACGTCACGAACGTGACCAACGTGACGATCGAGGCCCCCGCGGGCAGCACGGCCAACGGCCAGGCGTTCCAGAACTCGGTGCCCGCCCGCGCGCACCTGGCGGCGCAACTCGCGCCGGCGGGCCGCCCCGTGGCGCCTCAGCCGGTGTCGACCCAGGCGGTGCCGGTCTTCCACCCGGGCCAGGCGCCGGTGCAACTGCCGCCGGCCCAGCCGATCCGCGGCGGCCGCGATCGCGACCGCGACGCCAACGCGCCCGGCAACGGGCGCCCGGGCCAGGGCGGGCGTCCCGAGTTCGACCAGCCGCCGCGCCAGGCGGCTCCGGTCAATGGCCAGCCGCCGATGAACCAGCAGCCCGGTTGGCAACAGCGCCCGGGCTATGGACAGCCGGCGCAAGGGCAGCCCGGCCAGCCGGTGCAGCCGGGCCAGCCGCAAGGCCAGCAGCGCCAGCCGGGCCAAGGCTACGGCCAGCCGCAGCAAGGCCAGGCGCCCTACCCGGGCCAGCCGCAGCCGCAGCCGGTGCCGCAGGGCCAGCAGCCCGGTTGGCAGCAACGCCCGGGCTACGGCCAGGCCCAGCCGGGGCAGGGGCAGGCCCAGCAACCGGTCCCGCAAGGCCAGCCGCAGCCGGGTTACTTGCAGGACCAGCGCCGCCGCGGCGACAACCCGCACGGCCCGCAAGGCCAGCCGGGCGCGCAAGCCGGCGGCCAGCAACCGGGCGGCCAACCCGCCGCACAGGCACCGCAACAAGGCCAGCAGCACCCGGCGCAGGACAACCGCGGCGCACAGAAGGAAGAGCGCAGGAAGGCCCCGCACGAACGCGAGGAAGACCGCGAGAAGAAGAACGGCGAGCGCGAACGTTGATCGTCGACGTCGCGTCACGCGAACGCAAGGAGGCACCGCGGTGCCTCCTTTTTTTGGTTCCTCGTCGAAGCGTCGGGCCACCTCGCCGCACGCGACCAACGTTGGTCATCCTGCGCGCAGTCGCGGGATCCACGCCCGCCAGGGCCTTCGTCATGCCTCGCAAGGGGTCCTGCGGTTCCTGGGCGCATCGCTTCGGCCCGCGACCGGCGCCACGGCACGGGCGGATCCGGCGACTGCGCGCAGGATGACGTTTCGGGGAGCCTCCGAACGGGCGCGGGCGAGGCGACAAGTCCTGCAGTCCTGGTGGTGAACGTCCTGCATAGGGACGCGGCGGCTCGGCGTCGGGGTCCGGCATCGCCTCCGCGCGCCCGAGATGCGACGCGACCGAGGGCCGCGCCTCACTGCGCCGCCACCACCTCATGCAGCAGGAAGCCGTATTCGTCGGCCGCCTGGTCGATGGCTGCCGACAGCGCCGCCTGCGCCGTTTGTCCGCTGGAGACGTCGGTTCGCAGCACGATGGCGCGTCCGCTTGGATCGGCCTGCTGCAGCCGCGCGGCCATCTTGCGCGATTGCGCCGGGTCGACGCGTCCGTCGCGCGTGCCGGCAGATAGCAGCACGGCCGGGTACGGCGCACCGTCGCGCACCGCGTGCACCGGCGAGAGGGCGTGCAGCGCGTCGAACTGCGCGCGCTCGCGGACGCTGCCGTAGTCGGGGACGTCGTACTCGCCGGCGGCGTCGCGCTCGAGGTGCTGCAGGTCGTAGCGGCCCTGGGCGATCGCGACGGCGCGGAACAGCTCCGGGCGCTGGGTCAGTGCCGCGGCAACGGCCGTGGCGGCGTCGCCGCGGGCGCGCGCGGCCAGCAGCGCGGGCTGCGTGTAGCCGCGCCTGATCAGCATGTCGGCCGCGGCCATCAGGTCGTCGACGCCGTTCTGGCGCTTCGTGCGCACGCCGTCGGCATGCCAGGCCTCCCCGGCATCCGACGTGCCGCGCAGCGTGGCCAGCGCGATGACGCCGCCGCGATCGAGCCAGACGCGGCGCGTCACGTCGAAGTCGGGGGACACGCCCGCCCCGAGCGAGCCGGCCGGCATCAGCAGCACCGGGTTGTGGCCGTCCAGCCGTGTGCCGTGCGGGCGCAGGATGTCGACGGGCACCGGGGTGCCATCGCGCGACGTGGCGACCTCGCGCACGACGTCGCAGTCGTTGAAGCTGGCGTCCGATGTCATCGCCAGGGCGGTGCGGCGCGCACGTGCGCCGGCCAGGCGCGTCCACACCGGAGGCTCGGCCCAGTTCGTGAGCTGCACGGCGACGTCGCTGCGGCCCACGCGCGCCAGCGCCGCCACGCCGCTGCCGGCCGGCAGGACGACGGCCGTGCTGTGCCGGGTCTTCAGGTCGATCGCGCGCAGGCGCGTCGGGCTGCCCTGCCCCTCCGCAACGACCAGCGTGCCGCCCGCCACCGCGAAGCGCTGCAGCGCGCCGTCGACCGGCATGGCGACGGCGGCGAGCCGGTCCCACGCGACGGGCCGGGCGTCCGACAGCGGCACCCGCAGCAGCTTGCCGCGCGGCGCGTTGCCGATCGCGTGCACCCACAGCGCGTCGTCGTCGCCGAACTGGGCATCGCGCACCCCGTCGGTCTCGGCGGCCAGGCGGCGCCAGGAGCCGTCGCCGTTCGCGTCGGCGGGCTTCACGTACAGCGCGACGTCGCCGCCACGCCCGTTCTCCACCAGCGCGAGCACGCGCCGGCCGTCGCGCGCGCTCTCGAGGCGCACGCGCGCGAGGCGCGGCAGGCCGGTCGACAACTCGACGCGATCCGCTGCGGTCGCCCCGAGCCGATGGAACACGACCTGCACGAGGGCCTGCGCGCCCGGCGGCGTGGACTGCGTGCAGAAGAAGCCCGCGCCACCCGCGGCCCAGGCGACGTCGCCGCCCGCGCCGGCCGACAGCACGTGCGCGACCTCGCCCGGCAACACCTGGCCGGTGAGGACATCCACCACGCGCACGACGGCCGTGCTCGCGTTGCCGGCGGACAAGGCGATCGCCACCCGGTGGCCGTCGGGTGACGGCCGGAAGAACTCGATCGAGACCGAGCCGTCGGCGGCCAGCGCGTTCGGGTCGAACACCATGCGCTCGCTGCCGAGGTCGTCCAGCGACTTCAGCGCGACCAGCACCGGACGTTGCGCCGGCGGCGACGACTTGAGCGCGAACACGAGGCCGCCGCGCTCGACGAGCCCCGAGTACGCGTTGCCCGTCGATTCGAGCAGCGACTTCAGGCGCTGGCGCAGTTCGGCGCGCGCGGGCATGGCGTCGAGGTAGCGCCGGCCGTAGGCGTTCTCGGCCGCGATCCATGAGCGCGTGTACGGATCGCCGGCGTTCTCGAGCCAGCCGAAGTCGTCGCTGACCGGGATGCCGAAGTAGTCCTGCGTCGTCGTGCGCGAGGCCGCGAACGGGTAGCCGCGCAGCCCTGCCGCGACCGGCGTGACGACCTCGCCATTGACGGCGCCGGGCTTCGCACCCCCGCCGGCGCAGGCGGCCAGCGTGGCGATCGCGGTGGCGGCGATGGCCAGCGCGATCCATCCCGGCGCCCGGGCGCGGTGCTGCGGCGTGACGTTCAAGCGTTCCTCCCTCGTTGTCCTGGATTCCACCCGTCCGCGATGTTAGGCGGCGACGGGCCGGCCTCGCGCGCGCCGTTGTCGCAAAACGTGCGCACGACCGCACGCCGCGACGGGATTGACAGGGGATCGTCCGCGCCCTAGAGTGATATCACTTTGATACCTATGGAGCCCGCATGACCTCGAACCAGGCCTCGCGCCGTGCATCGCCCCCGACGCGCGTCGAATACTCGGAGCGCCGCCTCACGTCGATGAACGGCTACGCGATGTTCGCGCTGGCCGTGCTGCTGGCGATCGTCGCGCTCTCGCGCTTCGTCTCGATCCGCGGCGACATGGACGCCGGCACCGTGCTGCTCGCACACGTGCTGCCGGCGGTGCTGTGCATCCTGGCGACGGCGGCGATCGGCGCCGGCCTGTACACGTTGCAACCGAACGAGGCCGCGATCATGACGCTGTTCGGCCAGTACACCGGCACCGACCGCGCCGAGGGCCTGCGCTGGGCGAACCCGTTCTTCGTCAAGCGCCGCATCTCGCTGCGCGCGCGCAACCTCAACTCGCCGGCGCTCAAGGTCAATGACAAGCGCGGCAACCCGATCGAGATCGGCGCCGTCATCATCTGGCGCGTCGAGGACACCGCCAAGGCGCGCTTCGAGGTGGACGACGTCGACCTGTACGTCAAGTTGCAATCGGAAGCCGCGCTGCGCCACGTCGCGTCGCTGTACGCCTACGACGAGGCCGACAGCGAGGATGCCGGCGAGGTCACGCTGCGCGGCGGCCTCGACGCGGTGGCCCAGGCGCTCGGCGACGAGCTGTCGGTGCGCTTCGCCAGCGCGGGGGTGCTCGTCTCCGATGCCCGCCTCACGCACCTGGCCTATGCCCCCGAGATCGCGCAGGTGATGCTGCGCCGCCAGCAGGCCGAGGCCGTCATCAGCGCGCGCCACAAGATCGTGCAGGGCGCGGTGGCGATGGTCGAGTCCGCGCTGACGGCGCTCAGCGAACGCAACGTCGTCGCCCTCGACGACGAGCGCAAGGCCGCGATGGTCGGCAATCTCCTGGTGGTGCTGTGCGGCGACAGCGAGGCGCAGCCCATCATCAACGCCGGCACGCTGTACGGCTGACGAGATGCGCGCATCGACGACGCACGGGGCTTGAGGCCATGGCCAGTCCCGGCAAGAAATCCTATCCGCTGCGCATCGACCCCGCGCTGTGGGCCGAGATCGAGCGCCTGGCCGCGCAGGAGCTGCGCAGCGCCAACGCGCAGGTCGAGTTCCTGCTGCGCGAAGCGCTCGCGCGCCGCGGCCGCAAGGTCCGGCCGGCGCTGCCCGACGACGCCGAGCCGGACGAGCCGGCCTCCTAGAATCGCCGCACACCCTGACGCGGGAGCGACGATTGGCCTACGACTACAGCTCGGACAACAAGCGGCTCGAACTGCCCAACCCGTTCCGGGTCGAGAACATGTTCCTGTTCGCCTGCGCCGCGATCACGCTGGCCGGCGGGCTGACCGGGCTGATGTGGGCGCGCGCAGCGATCCAGTCGCACACGACCAAGCTGGGCATCGCGCCGCTGCTGGTGGGCGTGGCGCTGCTGGCGGCGGGCCTGTCGTTCGCGGTGGTGGCCGCGCGCCGGCTGCGCTTCTTCTTCGGCCGCGGCCGTCCACGGTCGCTGGCACCCGAGGTGGCGATCGGCGCGACGGGCAACTCGCCGCGCGCCGACTTCTACAAGGCCACGCTGCGCCAGGGCGGGCTCGAATACCCCGAGCCGCAGGGCGCGCTCAACGGCGTGCTGTACCACGCGCTGCCGCGCCTGATCACCGCGCCCGTGGTGGTGCAGGAGCTCGCGCAACGCCACTTCTTCAACGCGCTGTCGTTCCTCGTCACGCTGCTGAGCTTCATGCTCGCATGGGGCCTGTTCGGCACCGAGGAGTCGCGTCCGCTGATCTCCATCGTGTACTTCGCGTTCGGCGCCGTGGTGCTGCTGCGGCCCCTGGTCAGCGGCAACCAGGCGCGGCTGGGCACGGGCGCGCTGATCGCGCTGATCGTCGCGGCCATCGTCGGGCCGGTGGCCGCCAATCTGCTGGGCTCGGCGCTGCCGTCGGTGCGCTACTCGATGACGGGCCAGGCGGCGTTCCTGCTGGCGTGTTCGCTGGTGGCGGTCGTGCTGATCCTGTGCGCGCTGCATGCGCAGCTCGACGCGTCGCCCCAGACCGAGCGCAGCTGCGAGCAACGCACGCTGTCGATGAACGGACCGCCCGCGGCGCTGATCACCGAGCTCGATCGCACGCTGCAGAACGAGTGGGTCGAGAAGATCCCGAACCGGCGCTACACGCGCGTCGAGCCGGTGACGCACGGCGCCGCCGGCTCCGGCGGCTTCGCCGGCGAACTGCTGGAGGAGACCCAGCCGATGCCGATGTCGGGCACCGCCGCCGTGACGCTGGCCAGCGCCCTGCAGGCGCCGCGCCACGCCTGGCTGGTGATGCTGGACCTCTACGGCACGCTGCTGACCGTGTTCGGCGTCGTGTGCGCGCTGGTCTACGTGCACGGGTTCGATCCGTCGCGCGTGCTGGTCGACGGCTGGGACAACACCGCCACGGTGGGCTACGCCGCGGTGTGCCTGGCGATCGCGGCGTTCTGCTTCCAGTCGGCGGGCGCGATCTGGGGCCGCTTCAACTTCGAGTCGGAACTGGTGTGGATCGAGCTGCAGGGCACCTGGCAGTCGTCGCGCATCGGCACCGGCAACCAGCTCAACAGCCGGCTGCAGACCGAGAACGACGTCGTGCGCGTGGAGTCGATGACGCTGCGCATCTGGCGGGCGCGCGTCGAGTCGGTGGTGTTCGGCAAGGACGGCACGCGGCAGGTCACGGCGATGTACGCGACGTCGCAGAAGGCCGCGCGCCTCGCCGACGACCTCGAGGCCTTCGCCGCGCGCCAGAGCGTGTTCGTCGCACCGCGCGCCGCCGAGGACGGCCAGCGCATCGCGGCGCTGCGCGCCACCGAATCGCTGCTGGGCGGCGAGCCGCCCGCGCGCGTGGACGCGCTCGCGCACGCGGACACGCCCGTGCCGCGCGTCACGCGGGGGCCGGCGGGCCGCTTCTGCACGGCATGCGGCACCCCCGCCGGCCCCGGCGCGAAGTTCTGCAGCGCCTGCGGCACCGCCCTGCCCGCGCCGGACGCCGGTGCCTGAGCATCCGATCCCGGCGCTGTCGGCCAGGCTGGCCTTCGCCGACGGCCTGCGCGGCCTCGCGGCGCTGTGGGTGCTGTTGTTCCACCTGTCGACCGGCCACCACCTCGACGCGCTGCTCGCGGCGCTGCCGGCGCCGGTCGATCGCGTCGTGTTCACGTGGGGCCATGGCGGTGTCGCCGTGTTCTTCGTGCTGAGCGGCTGCGTGCTGGCGCTGACGGCCGAACGCGTCGCGCTCGACGCGGCCGGCGCCGGCCGGTTCGTGCTGCGCCGCCTGCTGCGGCTCGCCCCGCCCTATGTCGTGGCACTGCTGGCAGCGGTGGCGCTCGGCCTCGCGAAGGGTGAATCGTTCGACGCGCCGCAATTGGCCGCACACCTGCTGTTCGTGCAGACGCTGGTGGACGTGCCGCCGGTGGGTGTCGTGTTCTGGACGCTCGGCATCGAGTTCCAGTTCTATGCCGCGTTCGCGCTCCTGACCTGGCTCGCCGACACGCTGGGCGCCGCGCGGGCCGCGCGTGCACGCACGATCTCGCGCCGCGTCGCCGCCGCGCTCGCGCTGGCCTGGCCGCTGGGCTGGCTCGCGACGCCCGTGCAGCCTGCGGGCTTCCTGCCGTTCTGGGGCCAGTTCATGGCCGGCGTGCTGGCCTGGGAGGCGATGCGTGGGCGGCGCACCGCGCTGTTCCTCGCGCCGGCGTTCGCCGTCCTGCTGCTGGCCTGCGGCGTCGCGCGCGAAGATCTGTTCACGGGCATCGCCGGCGCCACGGCGCTCGCCCTGCTGGCGGCGCATGCGTCCGGCGGGCTGCAGGCGTGGCTGTCCGGCCGCGCCGCCCAGGCCCTGGGCCGCGTCTCGTACAGCCTGTACCTGATGCACGTGCCGACCATCACGCTCGCCGCGGCGCTGCTGCACCGCCTGCCGCCGCACGCGGGCCTCGCCGGCGAGCTCGCCGACGCCGCGTTCATCCTCGTCGCCTGCCTCGCGGTGGCCTGGGCGTTCTGGCGCGCGATCGAGCGCCCGAGCATCCGCTGGAGCCACCGCCTGGCCCTGTCCCGTCCCGCGCCCGTCGCGGCCACGCCTCTTCGAGGCTGACCGCGAGGCGGCCGAGGGCCGGGCGGGTGCCGGCGCGCCGCGCCTCAGTGCGGGAGCACCGCCGGCGCGAGCTCGTCGACCTCGGGCGTGTCCTTGTCGGCGATCAGGCGGCGCAGGAACGGGATCAGCAGCGCCAGCACCACGCCCACCGCCACGGTGCCCCAGCCGAGGCGGCCGAACAGCATCGCGTAGTAGGCATTGGTCACCTGCGGCGCGGCATCCTGGGCGGTCGGGATCGACTTCGAGAGCGCACCCGCGAAGATCGAGGCCAGGCCCGTCAGCAGCATCCACGCCCCCATCATCACGCCCTGGTAGCGGTGCGGCGCGAGCTTGCCGATCATCGCGTAGCCCACCGGGGAGATCAGCAGCTCACCCAGGCTCTGGAGCACGTAGCTCAGGAAGATCCACACGAACGCGGAGCGGCCCGTCGCAGGGTCGCCGAGCGCGATGCCCAGCGGCAGCACGAGGAAGCCCGCGCCCATCAGCAGCAGGGCCGTGGCGAACTGCTTGGGCACGTCGATGCGCCAGCCGCGCGCGCGCAGGCGCGAGAACACCCAGGCCAGCAGCGGGCCGCCGATCGCGATCACGAACGTGTTGATGTTCTGCACCCATTGCGGCTGCACCTTGACCATGCCCACCATCGGATCGACGTTGCGGTCGAAGAACAGCGTCAGGCCGCTGGACGACATCTGGTACAGCGACCAGAACACCAGCGAGCCGACCGCCAGCATCAGGTACGCGAACATGTTGCGGCGCTCGCGGCGATCGGGATGGCGGATCGTCAGCCACACCAGCGCCGAGTACACCAGGGCGGCGATCACCTCGACGAGCGTCGTGGTGGAATCGGGGTGCTGCAGCAGGCCCCAGACGACGGGCACCAGGCCCACCAGGATGGCGATGCCCGCGGCGAAGCGCTGGCGGAAGCGCGCGGGCGTGGCCTGCAGCAGCGGCGTCGAGCGATCCTTCAGCGCATCCCACCACGCCCACGACAGCACGATGGCCACGAGGTTGCCCAGCGTCGCGAAGATGAACATCGGCGCCCAGCGGCCGTCCTCGTTGAACAGGCCGGCCACCGTGAAGCCGATGAAGAAGCCCACGTTCATTCCGGCGTAGTTCCACAGGAACGCCCCCTCGCGGCGGGGATCGTCCGGGGTGAAGCGCTGGGTCAGCATCATGTTGATGCAGGTGACGTTCAGGCCGCTGCCGGTCAGGAACAGCGCCAGGCCCCAGTACAGCATCGCGGCGCTGCCGGTGGAGATCAGGCCGCAGCCGAACACCTGCAGGGCCATGCCGCCCACGAACAGGTTGCGGTTGCTCAGGAAGCGGCCGCCGAGATAGCCGCCGAACAGGTGCAGGCCGTAGTTGAACGCGCCGAACAGGCTCATCAGCGACAGCGCCAGGTCATCGCTGAAGTGCAGCTTCTTCGTCGCGTAGAGCACCAGCGAGACCTGGAGCACCGCGAAGCCCAGCGTCGAGAACATCTGGATGAAGAACAGGGCGGCCGAGCCCTCGGGGATCTTGTCCAGCCGGGCCTTGAGGGGAGACATGGGAATCGCTTTCGACGCAGAAAAGAGCCGCGCGGCCGTGGCGGCCGCGGGTTTGCCTCAAATTTTAGCGAAGGCAGCCTTACCGCCGGGCGGGGGTCAATCCCCTAGACAACCGGCCGGATTTGGCGTTCGGGGCCGGGCGCGCTTCCATTGCGGTGGATCCTGCGACGCCGCTTCGCCGCGCGCAAAATCCATGTCATCCTGCGACTCCGCTTCGCTGCGCGCAGGATGACGGCGTGGCGCCGCGCGCAGCATGGCGGCATGGCGCCGCGCGGAGATCGACGGCATGGCGCCGCGACCACGTCTCGAAGCGGCATTTCGCCTCAGAAGACCCGCACCGGCACGTCGCGCCCCGCCGTCGCCTCGTTGCCCGAGAAGTCCTTCGCGACGACGCGCAGCACGTAGTCGCCGGGCGCCAGCGCGGCGGTCGAGAACGGCGGCGGCCCGCCGGCGTCGCCCGCCGCGCGGCCGACGCGGTAGCGGAAATGCGTCTCGCTGCTGCCCTGCACCGTGATGCCGCTCCTGTCGGCGTAGTAATCCTTGACCACCTCGTCGCCCGGCAGGCGCGCGAACTCGATCGCGGTGCGCGGCTGCCCGAAGCCGGCCAGGGGCGTGCCGTCGGCGTGCAGCCAGCGATAGCCGAGGCTGTACAGGCCCAGGCGGCGGCGCGGCAGGTTGCCGTCGACCTGGTCCCACGCGTCGACCACCAGCGTCAGCTCGCCGCGCGGCAGCAGCAGGCGGCCGGCCTCGCGCTTGACGAGGCGGCCGTCCGCGGCGTCATGCAGTTCGATGGCCCCGATGCGCGGGGCGACGGTGTCGACGAAGTCGCGCAGCCCCAGCCGCAGCGGGTTCAGGCCATAGCCCGACACCCCCATCCACAGGTGCACGTGCGCCATCGGGTTGATGCTGCCCAGCACGTCGCCGGGCGCGAAGCGCGTGCCGCGCCGCACGCGCATGCGCACGAGCTGGCCGGCCGCGTCGCGCACCGGCACGAAGCGCGCCGGGTCGAGCGCCGCGCCGTGCGCGCCGCGCCCCACGTGCATGTGCACGTAGGCGAGCGAGCCCACCGCCAGGCCCTCGTTGATCTTGCCGAAGCCGAAGGTCGCGACGGGGTTGCTCACCTTGCCTGCGGCGATTGCCAGCACCTCCTGGCCGACGTCGCCACGCACGTCGAGTCCGTCGTGGAAGTGATCGCGCGACTCGCCCTTGCCGTCGCCGCGATCCTCGCCGATCGTGCCCACCACCTCGTGCCAGGCGAGCTGCGGGCGCAGGGGCCAGCGGCCGCCGGCGTCGGGCAGCGGGCGATCCGGGGCGGGGCCGAGCGCCCCCTCGACGCGCGGCGCCGAGGCCGCGGCCTGCGGCGCCAGCACGTGCAGGCGCGACGACGCCGCGTCGGCCACGAGCAGGCGCGAGGCGTGGCCCACCGCCAGCCCGGTGGGGCGCACCACGCCGTGCTCCTCGAGGCCGTACAGGGCCTGTGCGCTGCCATCCGTCTCGACGCGCGTGACGATGCCCGTCAGGGTGCCGACGAACAGCGTGCCGTCGCGCGCCTGTGCGAGCGACGCCGGCCGGTGCAGCAGCCACCTGGCAGGCGCCTCGGGTGCGGCGCGGGCGATCGTCGTGACGTTGCCGGCAGCGTCGACGGCGCGCAGCGCGTCGTTGAGGGTGTCGGCCACGACGATGCGGCCGCGCGCGTCGACGAACACGGCGCACGGCGTGTCGAAGCGCGCCTGCGCGCCGGGGCCGTCGACGTCGCCCGGCGCCGCGCCGCCGGCCAGGGTCGTCACCGTGCCGTCGGGGGCGATCGCGCGGATGCGGTCGTTGTAGGCGTCGGCGACGATCACGCGGCCCTGGGTGTCGATCGCCACGCCCATCGGGCCGTCGAACTGCGCCTGGGCGCCGGGGCCGTCGCGCCACCCGGGATGGCCGTTGCCGGCGAGCGTGGTCACGACGCCGTCGGGCGTGACCTTGCGGATCGCGTGGTTGCCGGTGTCGGCGACGTAGAGGTTGCCGGTGGCGTCCAGCGCCAGGCCCGAAGGCGTGTCGAAGCGTGCGGCGGCGCCCTGTCCGTCCCGCAAGCCCTCGACGCCGCCGGCCAGCGTCGCGACGGTGCCGTCGGTGCGCAGCACGCGGATGCGGTCGTTGTCGCCGCCGTCGCTCACGTACAGCGTGCCGTGCGGGTCGAGCGCGAGGCCGTACGGATCGGCGAACTGCGCCTGCGCCCCGGCGCCGTCGCGCGCGCCGAGCCGGCCGTCGCCGGCGAGCACGCCCACCTGCGGCGGCCACTTCAAGGGCAGCGCGACGGCCGCTGCGCTCGCAGACGGCGGCACCGTCGTCGGTGCCTGCCAGGCGTGCATCCACCAGGCGGCGCCCGCGGCGATCCCCGCCAGGCCCGCCGCCGCCATCGCCGCCCTCACCGCGCTCCGCTTCACTCGACCGTCCTCCTCCCAAGGCCGCGCATGGTACCAACGCCGACACGGCTTCGCCGTTGAGACTAAGCTGCGGCCCTCGCCAGCCACCGCGCCGGCCCGCTCAACCGACGAACGAGGAGAACATCCGATGGGATCGACGATCAGCTTCAAGCGCCCCGACGGCAAGCCGCTGCAGGGCTACCTGGCCGAACCCGCGCGGCCCGGCGGCGCGCCGGCGGTAGTCGTCATCCAGGAGTGGTGGGGCCTGAACGACCAGATCCGCGGCGTGGCCGACCGCCTCGCGCACGCCGGCTACCTGGCGCTGGTGCCCGACCTGTACCGCGGCAAGACCACCGTCGAGCGCGAGGAGGCCCACCACCTGATGACCGGGCTGGACTTCGGCGACGCCGCGACGCAGGACGTGCGCGGCGCCATCCAGTTCCTGAAGACCCGCGCGGGCAAGGTCGGCTGCGTCGGCTTCTGCATGGGCGGCGCGCTGACGCTGCTGGCCGCGGCCAACGTGCCCGAACTCGACGCCGCGGTCACCTGGTACGGCTGCCCTCCGCTCGAGTACCTCGACGCCGCGAAGATCCGGATCCCGCTGCAGGGCCACTGGGCCGACCAGGACCAGTTCTTCCCGCCCGAGCAGGTCAGGGGCCTCACCGCCGGGCTGGAGGCGGCCGGCGTGGCGCACGACTTCCATCACTACCTCGCCCACCACGCCTTCGGCAACGAGCAGGCGGTCGGCGAAGGCCGCATCGCCGAGACGCACTACGACCCGGTGTGGGCGCAGCGCGCGTGGGATCGGACGTTCCTGTTCTTCGCGAAGCACCTGGGCTGACTCGCGGCTGCGCACCATTCAAGACCTGACACCGGCGGCCGCGCAAGGGGCAAGACCTGGCACCGCCGGCGCGGCCGCGTCCGGCCGGGGGATTGACGGCGTCCGGCAAGGTGCTAGTGTGAGTCGCGACCGCTTGTCGCGAGCCTCCGGGCCCGTGCCGCGGGACGAGAGGAGGGATCGATGTACGAGGCTCACTTCGGGTTGGCGCAACTCCCGTTCCGCCTCGCGCCCGATCCCCGCTTCTACGTCGACGCCGCGCCGCATCGCGCGGCCATCGCGGCGCTCATGGACGAGCTGCGGCAGGACGAGGAGTTCATCCCGCTCGTCGGCGAGTTCGGCTCCGGCAAGACGACCATCGCGCGCCGGCTGCTCGAGCAGGTGCACGGGTCGCGCCACCTCATCGGCGAGCTGCCCGGCATCCGCATCGAGGGCGACGACCTGTTCGATCGCGTCGGCGAGGCGCTCGGGCTCGACGAGGCCGGCGACGATCCGCCGGTGGAGCGGCTGCTGCGCCAGCTGCAGGATCTCGCCCGCGACGGACGCGACGCCCTGCTGCTCGTCGACGACGCGCAGTCGCTGGAAGCGGAAGCGCTTGCCCGACTGCATGCGCTGACCTCCGTGCGCGTCGACGGCCGCGCGGCCCTGCACGTGGCCCTGGTCGGGCGCGCGCTGCCGGCGGGCGTCGAGGAACTGCGCCGCATCGGCCAGCCCGTGGAGCTCGGCGCGCCGGTGCGCGTCGAGGCGCTCGACGCCGCCGGCACGCGCGACTACATCCTCGCGCGCCTGGCCCGCGCGGGCTGGACCGGGCGCCCGGCCTTCGAGCCCGGCACGACCGCGGAGATCCACGACCGCTGCAACGGCAATCCCGGTCGCATCAACCGGCTGTGCGGGCACCTGCTGCTCACGCTCTACATCGAAGGACGCGACGACCTCAGCCCGGAGATCGTGGGCGCCGTCGACGAGTTGCTGCGCCTGGAGCTCGAGGGCCAGCCCGCCACGGCGAAGCTGCCACCGCCGGCAGCGGCGAGCCAGCCCGCGGAGCGCGTCGTCCCGCCCGCCGCGAAGGACGCCGCGGACGCCGGTCCGGACGTCGACGCCTCGCCGCTTCGCTCGACCGCGACCCATCTGCCGGCGCCTTTCCGGGCTCGCGCCCCCCGCGCCGTGGTCGCCTTGAAGACGGCTTCGCCGGCCCGTCCCCGCGCGACGAGCCGGCCCGCGCTGACGCAGGGCGTGGTGGCGGCCGCCCTGCTGCTCAGTGGCGGATTGCTGTGGCAGGCCATCTCCAGCTTTGCCGCCACGCGCGCGCAGGCCCGGCTCGCCCGCGCCGCGGCCGTCAGCCCGGCGCAGGCCGCGCCCGCGAGCCCGCAGGCGCCCATGCCGGCTGCATCGTCGCCGTCGGCCAGGCCCGCGCCGGACGCCGTGCTCGCCCTCGCCGAGCGCGCGATCGCGCAGTCGCCCCCGCAGGCAGGGATGCCGCGGCAGGCCGCGTCCTTGCCCATCGCGCCCGCTGCCGCGACCCCGGCCGTGGCAGGCATCGACGCCGATCCGGGCGGCGTGCCGCGCGCGCGCGTCCGGCACGGCAGCCACGCCCGGGGCACGGCGATGGCGTCGACGACGCACGCGCCCGTCACGTCGACCTGCACGCTCGAGAGCGAGGCCCTGGGCCTGTGCACGGGTGCACGGGCGCAGGCACCGGCCCGGCCCGCCCCGCCCGCTCCCGCGGCGGCGCCAGGACGCGACCCGACCCACGACGCCGTGCGCCCCGCGCCGCCCGCGCCCGCCTGCGATCCGACCCGCGCGGCACTGGCGCTCTGTCCCGCTGGCGCCGGCGGCGCGCACTGACCGCGCCGGCGATGCCGGAGGGCACGCCGGCATCGACACGAACAAGGAGGTTCCCATGCCCGTCCGTCCGCTCGTTCCCGCCGCGCCCGCCGATCGCCGCGACCGCGCGTGCGTGCCGTGGCGCCGGCTCCTTCTCGCGATCGGCCTGTTCGCCGCCTGCCATGGCGCCGGGGCGCAGTCCGTGTCGCCGCCGGTGATGTACAAGATCGTGACGGCCTCCGACCGCGGCACCTACATCCAGATCGGACGCGACCTGGCGCGCTTCGTCGCGCCGCAGGCCGGCATCCAGCTCGAGGCGCTGCCGTCCAAGGGATCGGCCGACAACGTGAGCCGCCTGCGCTACGACACCGACGTCAAGCTCGCCATCGTGCAGTCCGACGTCTACCAGGCCTTCCTCGACTACGCGGCCCGGGGCAACGCCGACGCCGGCCAGCTCATCCGGCCGCTCCGCGTGGTCCTGCCGCTGTACGACGAGGAGATCTACTTCGTGGTGCGCGCCGATTCCCCGATGCAGTTCGTGCACGACATCCGCGACGCGCGGATCAACATCGGCCCGCTGCAGAGCGGCACGGCGATGAGCGCCTCGACGATCTACCGCCTGATGTTCTCGCAGTCGCTGCCCGAGCGCCAGGTCAGCACGCTGACGAACGAGGAGGCGCTGGTCAAGCTGACCACCGACCGCAGCATCGACGTCGTCGCGATCGTGGCCGGCCAGCCCGCCAAGCTGCTGGCCGAGATGAAGCCCGAGGCGAAGCAGCTCGTGCGGCTGCTCAAGGTCGATGCCGCCAATCCCGCGACCAAGGCCGCCCTGCAGACCTATTCGCCCGCCACCATCCGTTCGGCGAGCTATCCGAACTGGCTGGAACAGGACGTCGACGGCCTCGCGGTCAAGTCCTACCTCGTCACCTACGACTACACGTACCGCACGACCGTCGAGCACCTGTCGCAGTTCGCGCGCTCGCTGTGCCAGAACTTCGCCGTGCTGCAGACCGAGGGCCACCCGAAGTGGCGCGACGTCCGGCTCGCGCTGCCGCCGCTCGGCAAGGGCTGGGCGTACTACGGGCCGACGGACCGCGTGCTGCGCACGTGCAGCGACGGGGCGCCGCCACCGCGCCCCGCGAACGCGGCATCGCGGCCCGGCGAGGCGACCTGCTCGCAGCAGGAGCAGATCCTGGGCTTGTGCCGGCCGCGCTGAGGACGCCGGCATCCGCATCGGCGGCCGTGCGGCGCGGCGTGTGGGCGGCGGGACGACAATCGCCGTTCCGCCCTCCAGGAGCCGCGCCATGACACGTCCCCCCGTGATCGTCGAGACGAAGGGCTGCGTCGCCACGGTGACGATGGATCGCCCCGATTGCCGCAACGCGGTCGACGGGCCGACGGCGACGCTGCTGCGCGCGGCCTTCGAGCGCTTCGAGGCCGACGACGACCTGCGCGTGCTGGTGCTGACCGGTGCCGGCGGCCAGTTCTGCGCCGGCGCCGACCTGAAGGCGATGGCCGACCCGGCGCGGCGCAACGCCGTCGAGCCCACCGGCGCGGCGCCCGGGCCGATGGGCCCGACCCGCAGGGCTTGGAGCAAGCCGGTGATCGCTGCCATCGAGGGTCACGCCGTCGCGGGCGGCCTCGAGCTGGCGCTGATGTGCGACCTGCGCGTCGCCGCGCGCAGCGCCGTGTTCGGCGTGTTCTGCCGCCGCTGGGGTGTGCCGCTGATCGACGGCGGCACCGTGCGCCTGCCGCGCATCGTCGGCGCGGGCCGGGCGCTCGACATGATCCTGACGGGCCGCGCCGTGCCGGCCGACGAGGCCCTCACGTTCGGCCTGGTCAACCGGGTCGTGGAAGACGGCGGCGTGCTCGCCGCGGCGCAGGCGCTGGCGACGCAGATCGCCGAGTTCCCGCAGGCCTGCCTGCGCGCGGATCGCGCGTCGGCGATCCGGCAGTGGGACCTGCCGCTGGAGGACGCCCTGCGGCTCGAAGGCGCGGGCGGCTTCGCGGTGGTCGCCGCGGAAGGCCTCGCCGGCGCTCGGCGCTTCGCGGCGGGCGCGGGGCGGCACGGCAAGCCCGCATCGTGACGCGGCGATGCGCGTTCCCGTGACGGGCCTGTCCGGCAGGAGGCGTCGCGCACGCGCCGCTGTCGGAACGCCTGTCTTCGGCCTCAGGCGGACGGCTGGCCGACGCTGGCCGCCATCTCGATGAAGCGCAGCTGCGGATCGAGCGCCAGCGCGCGCGTCGCCGCGCGCGCCTCGGCCGGTTCCATCGGCACGAGAAGCTCGATCTGGCCGCCGAGGCTGGTGCCGATGGCCAGGCCGTCGCGGTACAGCACGCGCGAGCCGGCCACGCGCGGCACCTTCGGTCCGGTGAGCACCGTGCCCAGCAGGTTGGCCGGATCGGAGGCCGACAGGCACACGAGCGTCTCGTCCGGCGGCTGGCGGCGCACGGCGCGCATCGTGGCGATGGCGTCGGGCAGCGCGAACTGCTCGCCCGTCACGCCGGCGATGAAGCGGCCGCCGCGGATCTCGCCACGCGCCTCCAGCCGGCGATACACGCGCACGAGCTCGCGCCATGGCGGCAGCCAGGCGGCCTCGCGATCGAGCATCTCGAAGCAGACGACGCCGTAGCGGCGCAGGAGCGTGCGAGCCACATGCTCGACCGCCTCGGCATGGGCCGTCGCATCGGGGACGACCTGCTGCGACCGGACGACGTTCCATCGCCCCGCATCCTCGATGCCATGCAACGCGACGCGCCGCCGCGAGCGCGACGCCGCCGTCGCGCGCTTGGCCGCGGGCACCAGCAGGGCGCGCAAGCCCGCGTAGCTGTCGCAGCTGGCACGCCCCCGCACCACGAGCTCCGCGAGCGCGTCCTCCAGTTCGGCGCGCAGCAGGCGCGCGCCGTCGGCCATCTCGTCGAAGAAGGACGCGCCGTGGGACTCGAGGAAGTCGAGCACCCGTTGCGCGCGGCCGCCGAGTGCCTCACCGTCCTCGCTCGCGGCGGCGGCGGCGATGCGCGACCAGGTCGGCGCGGCGCGCCGCGGCAGCAGCAGGATGGGCGTGGTGCGCAGCGACGAGCGGCCGCCGCCCTGGGTGCCGGTGGCCAGCGGCCGCAGCCGCGTCCACAGCGTGCGGCCGGCGGTGCACAGGTCGTCGAGCCAGGATGAAGCGTAGTCCTTCACGCGCGCCGGCAGGACCTCCGCCTCCCACAGCGACGCGGGGGCCTCGAAGCCTTCGAGCTGCGCCAGCACGGCCGGCAGCGCCTCGGGGCCACTGACGCGCGACGCGCCGGCCACGTGCTGCCACTCGAACAGGAAGCGCACGAAGTCGCGCGGCTCGACGGGCTCGATCTCCCGGCGCAGGCGCTTGAGCGTGTAGCGGTGGATGCGCGCGAGCAAATGGCGCTCGCACCATTCGACCATGTCGAGCCCCGGCGTGACGCGGCCCTGGAACACCGTGCCCTCCGACTGCAGCGCCGCGAGCGCGGCCTCGATGTCGCCGCTCGGCAGCCGCAACTGCGCGACGAGTTCGTCGACCGTGACCGGGCCGAGGCCGGCCAGGCGCGAGCGCAGCAGCTCGCGCAGCGCTTCCTCCGGCGTCTCGAACGGCGTGTCGTAGCCGGCCGGCGGCGTGAGCGCCGGCGTGGCCTCGAAGGCCGGATAGAGCGGGCGCAGCGTCGCGAGGCGCTCGGCAGCGACCCACAGGCCGCCCTCGCCCTCGCCCTCGCCCTCGCCCTCGCCCGCGCCGTCGCCTGCATGCAGGCGCGTCGCGCGCCCCGCGCGCGCGAGCCCCGCGAGCGCGGCGTCCCAGTGCTCGTTGGCACGCGCCTCGGTGGCGGTGATCGCCCCCAGCGTCATCAACGCCTCGTGCACCTCGTCGGCGCTGCGCGCACGCGGCCAGGCCTCCTCGCGCACGCCGGCGATGGCATCGGCGTCGAGCGCGCCCATCTCGCCGACGTTGTCCGCGTCGCCGAAGCGGCGCGCCTGCACGGCCTGCGTCCGGCGCTCCTCGATCGGTGCGTCGTCGAGGTAGGCGTAGGGCCGCGCGGTGAGCGCCTCGGCGGCCAGCGGGGACGGCGCGGGCAGGTCGCGCGCGATCACCTCGATGGCGCCGGACTCGATGCCGCGCAGCACCGCGAGCCAGCCCTCGGCGTCCATCGCCTCGTACAGGCAGTCGTGCATCGTCTGCGCCACCAGCGGGTGGTCGGGCACCTCGCGCGGGCCGCCGAGGTTCTCCGCGCAGGCCACCTGGTCGGGGAACACGCAGGCGAGCAGGTCCTCGGACTTCATGCGCTGCAGCTGCGGCGCCACCTTGCGTCCGCCGACGAAGCGCGGCAGCGCCAGCGCCGTCGTCGCGTTCCAGCGCCAGCGCACGGCGAACAGCGGCGCGTCGAGCAGCGCCTGGACCAGCACGTCCATCGCGGTGGCCGAGCGCAGGTAGCGCGCCACCTCGTCGAGCGGGAAGCTGTGGCTGGTGGACAGCGACAGCACGATCGCGTCCTCCGTGGCGGCGGCCTGCAGCTCGAAGTTGAACTGGCGGCAGAAGCGCTTGCGCAGCGCCAGGCCCCAGGCGCGGTTGAGGCGGCTGCCGAACGGCGAATGGACGACCAGCTGCATGCCACCCGACTGGTCGAAGAAGCGCTCCATCACGATGCGCTTGTGCGTCGGCAGCGCGCCGAGCACGGCCTGCGCGCTCGCGAGGTGCTCGACGATCTGGCGCGCGCCGTCGGCCGGGACGCCGCCGGCGGTCGCCTCGACCAGCCCGTCGATCGCCGCGGGCGGCCCCTCGCGCCGGACCTGCTCGCCGACCGTCTCGCGCAATCGCGCGACCGCCATCGACAGCTCGTCGCTGCGCCCCGGCGCCTCGCCGAGCCAGAACGGGATGTTCGGCGGCTGGCCCTTGGCGTCCTCGACGCGCACGCGTCCCGGCTCGACGCGCAGGATGCGGTAGCTCGTGTTGCCCAGCTGGAACACGTCGCCGGCCAGGCTCTCGACGGCGAAGTCCTCGTTGACGGTGCCGATGCGGTCGGACTGCGGCTCCAGCAGCACGGTGTAGTCGCCCGTCTCCGGAATCGTGCCGCCGGAGGTGAGCGCCGTCATGCGCGCGCCGCGGCGCTCGCGCAGCTGGTGGTGCACCGCATCGCGATGCAGGTAGGCGCCGCGCGGCCCCTGGCGCGTGGTGTAGCCGTCGGCCAGCATGCGCAGCACGGCATCGAAGCGCTCGCGCGGGAGCGCCGCGTAAGGCCAGGCGCGCCGCATCAGCGCGTACAGCGCGTCCTCGTCCCAGTCGCGGCATGCGGTCTCGGCGACGACCTGCTGCGCGAGCACGTCCAGCGGCATCGCCGGGACGTGCAGCGTGTCGAGCTCGCCGCGCTGCACGGCCTCGAGCAGCGCCGCGCATTCCACCAGCTCGTCGCGCGACTGCGGGAACAGCCGCGCCTTGGGCGTGCCGCCCACCGCGTGCCCGGCGCGGCCGGCGCGCTGCAGGAAGGCCGCGATCGAGCGCGGCGAGCCGAGCTGGCAGACGAGGTCGACGTCGCCGATGTCCAGCCCCAGCTCCAGCGAGGCGGTGGCCACCAGCACCTTCAGCTCGCCGCGCTTGAGCCGCTGCTCGGCGTCCAGCCGCAGCTCGCGCGCGAGGCTGCCATGGTGCGCGGCGACCGCCTCGTTGCCCAGCAGCTCGGCCAGGTGGCGCGCGGCGCGCTCGGCCATGCGGCGCGTGTTGACGAAGACGAGCGTCGTGCGGTGCGTCGCCACCAGCTCGACGATGCGCTGGTAGACCTGGTCCCACTGCTCGTGCGACATGACCGCCGACAGCGGCGTCGGCGGCAGCTCGAGCGCCAGGTCGCGCTGCTTCCTGTAGCCGATGTCGACGATGGCGCAGTCGGCCCGGCCGTCGACGACGGCGCCCGCGCCCACCAGGAAACGCGCGACCTCGGCGATCGGCTTCTGCGTGGCCGACAGTCCGATCCGGGTCACATGCCGCGGCTGGGCGCGCGCCACCGCGGCCTTCGGGTCGGGGACGACGCCGTCCTCGTCCGGCTCGGCGTCGCACGGCGGGACGTCGACGATGTTCTGCAGCCGTTCCAGCGACAGCGCCAGGTGGCTGCCGCGCTTGTTGGCGGCCAGCGCGTGGATCTCGTCGACGATGACGGTGCGCACGTTGGCCAGCATGCGGCGGCCGGCGAGCGAGCCCAGCAGCACGTACAGCGACTCCGGCGTCGTCACGAGGATGTGCGGCGGCCGGCGCATCGCCTGCTGGCGCTCGCGCGGCGGCGTGTCGCCGGTGCGCACGGCGGTGCGGATCTCGACATCCGGCAGGCCCTGGACCACCAGCTCCGCGCGGATGCCGGCCAGCGGCTCCTCGAGGTTGGTGCGGATGTCGTTGGACAGCGCCTTCAGCGGCGACACGTACACGACGGCCGTCTGGTCCGGCAGATCGCCGGCCACGCCGCGGCGCACCAGATCGTCGAGCGCGGCGAGGAAGGCCGTCAGCGTCTTGCCCGAGCCGGTCGGCGCGGCCACCAGCGTGTCGCGTCCCGCGCGGATGTGCGGCCACGCCGCGACCTGCGCCGCCGTCGGCGTGCCGAAGCGGTGCTCGAACCAGCGCGCGACGGCGGGGTGGAAGTCTTGCAGGGGCATGGACTGGAGCAGGTGGTGTCCCGGAGCCGATTCTCAAGCGTCCCAGGCTCAGGCGGCGAGCCTGACCGTTTCATGACGGGCGACACGCCAGTGGGGCCAAGCCTGGCACGCTGGCCGCCGGCGCTCTGGCAACATCGCCCGCTCATCGGAAACGACGGAGACAAGCCATGCACGCCCCTTTCCTCGTCCGCATCGGCCTGCCGACGCTGGCGGCCGCCGCGCTGCTCGGCTGCGCCTCGAGTCCGCTGCCGCCGGAGCCGCCGCGCCTGGTGACGACCTCGACGGTGACGACGCACTCGATCAGCTCGTCGACGTCGACCTCGGCGCCGCTGACCCGCGAGCAGGTCGCCGCCATCGTCGCCGCCCCCGACCGCACCGACGCCGACCGCACGAACGACCAGCGCCGCCACCCGGTGGACCTGATGACCTTCGTCGGCGCGCGCTCCGGCTGGACGGTGCTCGACGTGAGCACCGGCGGCGGCTACACCGCCGAGCTGCTGTCGCGCATGGTCGGGCCCACCGGCATGGTGTGGGCGCAGAGCCGCCCGCGCAGCCCGAACGCGCCCGCGGCGCGCCCCGCGCAGCCCGAGGGCGGCGCCCCCGCGCCGGCGGCCCCGTCGCGCGGCCCGGCCGAGGCCCTGGCCGAGCGCAGCGACCGCATGAAGGCCGCCGGCGTGGCAGCCGCGCCCATCGCCTACGTCGCGTTGCCGTTCGACGACCCGGTGCCGCCCGAGGTGGCCGACGGCAAGCTGGACCTCGTCACGCTCATGTTCAACTACCACGACCTCGGGTGGATCCCCGCCGACCGCGCCCGCATGAACCGCGCGATCTTCGCGGCGCTGAAGCCGGGCGGCCTGTACGTGATCGCCGACCACGCAGGCCGGCCCGGCACCGGCATCGGCGAATCGGGCACGCTGCACCGCATCGAGGAGTCCTTCCTGCGCCAGGAGGTCGAGGCTGCCGGCTTCCGGCTGCTGGCCGAAGGCGATTTCCTGCGCAACCCTAACGACCCGCGCGACCGCAACACGCCGGAGCCGCCGCAGCCCAAGGACGAATTCGTCCTGAAGTTCGTCAAGCCGTAGCGCCGTCGAACCAGCGCCAGGTGCCTTCGGAGACGACCTCGACCCGGCCGTCGACGACCTGGATCGCGGTCTGGTCGTCGATCGCGCACGACGGGTTGGCGAGCGTGGCCGCCCAGCGCTGCGCGCATGCCATGGCGTTGTCCGGCATGTCCGGATGGTCGACGTGCGGGAAGATCGAGAACGGCACGATGCCGAGGGCGCGATCCTCGCCGGTGATGGGCGGCCGCTGCTCGACGAAGTCGTCGCCGACGCGCGGCGTCATCACCATGCTGCCGGCGCTCAGGCCGACCCACACCTTGTCCGCCAGCGACGGCATCAGGTCGACGAAGCCCGACTGCCGCATCCAGTGGCACAGGTAGAGCGCGTCGCCGCCGTTGACGAGGAAGACGTCCGCCGCCCGCACCCACGCCTGCCAGCGCTCGCGCGGGATGCTGGGCAGCGCGGTGAGCTCCAGCACGCCCAGCGACCGCCATCCCAGCTCGGTCATGGGCGTGCCGGCGTTGCCCGTGATGAAGCGCCACGCGCCGGCCGGCGTGCCGCGCGGATGGCCATAGCCCGCAGTGGGGATGCACAGGGCATGGCAGTCGGCGATGGGCTTGTCGAGCATGGCGGAAAGCGCCCGGTGGATGCTCGGGTTCTTCACGCCAGCGGAGGTGAGGAGCAGTTTCATGATGCCTTTCCGGAGGGACTGGCGGACGGGCCAGTTCCGGCACGACGATCGACGCCGCCGGAAATCGACATCGCGCGTGCACGCCCGTGCCCGCGGTCGGGCGCGCCGGCGCAAGCCCGCGTTCAACCGCGATGCCGCTTGCGGGTCTGCCCCGACGCCGCGCCAGGCGGCCGGTGCCATCATCGCCCGACCAACGACAAACCCCAGGGCCTGCCATGAATCGACTTTCCGCCGTCGCGTGCGGCTGCTTCGCCGTGCTCACCGCTTCCACCGCCGGCGCGCACGGGCCGTCCGCCGGCTTCGCCGAACCGCCGGTGCCCGCGATCGGCACGCGCACGGTGGCCGACGCCGAGCTGCTCGTGCCTCGGCCACGCACCACCCCCTGCACCGTCGCGCTGTTCGCGAACCAGGAGTTCGCGGGCTTCACGCCGGTCGTGCTCGCCTACGCACCGCCGGCCGGCTGCCCGGGCCCGTGGGCCAAGGTGGTGCTTCAGGCCGACTACCAGGTCGATGCGGGACGCCAGTTCGACCGCACGGCGGTGATCGACATCGGCGGCGTCAACGTCTACTTCGGCACGACGATGGAGCCGGGCCGGACCACCGCGCGCGCCTGGCACGTCGAACGCGACGTCACCGACCTCAGCGCCCTGCTCGCGTCGGCGCAGTCCGGCGAGGCGATCCTGGGCAACGTGGTCGACTCGACCTACACGGGCCGCATCTTCGGCAGCGCCAGCCTCGTCTTCTACCCGAGCGATCGCGCCGAGCCGGCACCCGACACGCCGCAGGTCGTCGCGCCGATGGCGCCGTCGCTCACGGCGCTGTCGCCGGCCAATCCTGCACTCGCGAAGACGCTGACCCTGCCGCGCAACGTCGAACGCCTCGCCCTCGACGTGATCGCGCAGAGCCAGGCCTCCGACGAGTTCTGGTACACCTGCGTCCCCGATGCCGACGCGGCCGTGCTGCAGAGCTGCGGCGGCACCGCGTTCCGCGAGGTCGAGGTGGCGATCGACGGCACGCCCGCCGGCGTGGCGCCGGTGTTCCCGTGGATCTACACCGGCGGCATCAATCCCGCGCTGTGGACGCCCGCGCCCGGCGTGCAGACGCTGAACTTCGAGCCCTCGCGCATCGACCTGACGCCGTTCGCCGGACAGCTCGACGACGGCCAGCCGCACACGATCTCGGTGCAGGTGTCGGGCGCGCAGGACAACTTCTCGGTCACCGCCACCCTGCTCGCCTGGCGCGATGCGGGCGCGCCCGTGCTGAGCGGTGCCGTGACGCAGAACACGCTCGCCGCGCCGACGGTCTCGGTCGACGACCACGGCCTGAGCGTCGACGGCTCGAACGCGACGGGCCGCGTGACGGTCGCCTCGCGGCGCGACTACCGCATCGCCGGCACGCTGTCGACGTCGCACGGCCCGGTCACGACGGTGGTCGACCAGAAGATGAAGTTCGAGAACACGCAGGACTTCGCCATCACCGACACGCGTTACGCCCAGAAGATCGACCAGCACACCGACGTGCACACCGCGATCACCACCTACGCGCCGCAAGGAGTCATGCGGCGCAGCACGCACGCCAGCTACCCGCTGTCGGTCGACTTCGTCGAGACGCTGTCCGCCGATGCCGTGGTCCTGGACACCTCGATCTCGCAGCGACGCCACGTCGAGACGCGCAACGACGGCCCGCGCGGGCAATCGTCGTGGACGACCAGCGACGAGAGCGTCACGCCGCACGCCACGACGTCCTACGACCAGGCCACCGGCGCGGCCACGACCACCGATTCCGCGAGCCGCCAGCGCGTGCACGTCGAGGACAGCCGGCTCGGCTGCTACGACCGCACGATCGTCGTCACGGCCAACGCGGTGTCGGCGGTCAGGCAAGGGTGCGGCGAGCGCCGGCCCTGACCGGCCCGCGCCCGCCCGCACGCTCGTGGGAGCGGGCGGGTGTGCGCGCGAGCGAGGGCTACCTGCTCGCCGCCGACGCGGGCAGCGGCGGCATCGACAGGAAGCGCTCGACGCGCTTCCTGGCCTTGTTGTCCACCAGCATCTTCCACATGCCCGAGTCGTCGTAGACCTTCTGCGCCTCGACGCGGCACTCGGCCACCAGCGCCTTGTGGCGCGCCGCGGGCCAGTCCTTCTGTTCGGCCATGGCCGCCTTGAGCATGTCGCTGCCGCGCGGATCGCGCAGGCCCTTCAGGTAGGCCTCGCCGACGTAGGCGAAGCCCAGCCGGGTGATCTCGAACAGCGCCGGGCGCACGGCTTCCTTCTCGCCGGAACGGGCGCGCGCGACGAGGGCGAACTGGTCGTACTGCATGGCCGCCGCGCACTCGGAGGCACGCCGGTAGAACGCCTCGTCCGCGGCGTCGTCGGCGCGCGCCGGCTGGGCGGCCAGGCCGCCCAGCAGGGCCAGCATGGCGGCGGCGAACGTGTTTCGGTGTGCAGCGTGCATCGTCCCATCGTACCAACTCGGGGACGAGCGGACAGGCAAGCGAGGGACCCGCGCCTCAGCCCAGCGGCGTCCACTTCACGTCGCCGCGCGCCGACGCCACCGTCTTCTCGATGAAGCGAACGCCGCGCACGCCGTCGCCGATGCGCGGGTACTCGGCCTCCTCGGCGGTCGCGGGCCGGCCGAGCGCGGCGCGCACGCGCAGGTCGGCGGCGACGCCCTGGTAAAGATTCGCGAAGGCCTCGATGAAGCCCTCCGGATGGCCCGGCGGCAGCCTGCAGGCGCGGCGCGCGGCGTCGCTCAGGCCGGGCGAGTTGCGCGTCAGGGTGCGGCGCGGACCGTCGCCGGGCGCGTGCACGAGCAGGTTGGGCTCCTCCTGGCGCCAGTCCAGCAGGCCGCGTTCGCCGTAGACGCGCAGGCGCAGGTCGTTCTCGCTGCCCGCGGCCACCTGCGACGCCGACATCACCCCGCGCGCGCCGCCCGCGAAGCGCAGCAGCAGCCCCGCGTCGTCGTCGAGCCGGCGGCCCGGCCCGAACGCGGCCAGGTCGGCGCACAGGCTCTCCAGCTCGAGCCCGGTGACCGTGGCGACGAGGTTCTCGGCGTGCGAGCCGATGTCGGCCATCGCGCCCGCCGGGCCCCCGCGCGCGGGGTCCTTGCGCCATTCGGACTGCTTGTTGTCCGACGACTCGAGCGCGCCGGCCAGCCAGCCCTGGTGGTACTCGACGACCACCTTGCGCACCGCGCCGATGGCGCCCGACCTCACGAGCTCGCGCGCCTCGCGCACCATCGGGTAGCCGGTGTAGTTGTACGTGACCGCGAACAGCGTGCCGCGCGCGGCCACCAGTGCGGCGAGTTCCTCGGCCTGCGCCAGGGTGTGCACCAGCGGCTTGTCGCACACGACGTGGAAGCCGGCGTCGACGAACGCACGCGCCGGCTCGAAATGGAGGTGGTTGGGCGTGACGAGCACGACGACGTCGGCGCGCTCGTCCGCGCCGCGGCGACGCTCGTCGGCCAGCAGTTCCTGCCATGTGCCGTGGTTGCGATCGTCGGGCAGGCCCAGGTCGCGACCGGAGGCACGCGACTTCTCCGGGGTCGACGACAGCGCCGCCGCCACCAGCTCGTACTGGCCGTCGAGCGCCATCGCCGCACGGTGGACCGCGCCGATGAACGCGTCGCGTCCGCCGCCGACCATCGCGTAGCGCACGCGCCGCGTCATGACGCGCTCCCGGCCATGCCGCCCTGGCGGCTCCTGTCGAACACGGCGTCGAAGGCGCCCACGGCCGGCTCGAAGTCGAGGCGGCGGCAGAACGCGGCGCTCCCGGTGGCGCCGTGCACGCGATCCATGCGGCTGTCCTCCCACTCGACCGACAACGGACCGGCATCGCCGACGTCGTCGAGCGCGACGATCAGCGACTCGAAGTCGATCGTCCCGCGGCCCACGCTGCGGAAGTCCCATGTGCGGCGCGGATCGCCGAAGCTGGTGTGGCCGCCGAAGGTGCCCACGCTGCGGTCGCCCTTGCCCCACCACGCGTCCTTCATGTGCGCGTTGGCCAGCGGCACCAGTTCGGCCAGGGGGAGGTCGGCCCACTGGCCGGTGAAGAGCGTGATCGGTCTGGCCATGGCATTCCTTCAAGACCCGCGGGAACGGCATCCGGCCTGCAAGCCGGATGCATCCCGACCAGCGGGCGCATGGGGGTCGTCATTTCAGAAGGGAGAGTCGGGAAAGTAGAAGTCCTTCGCGTTCTCCCGGGTGATCAGCACCGACGGGATGATCGTCTTGGCCGGCAGCTTCTCGCCCTTCAGCCGCGCCTCGGCGGTCAACTTGATCGCGTCGTAGATGAACTTGGGCGAGTACGACACGTTGGCCTTGATGCGCGGGTCGGTGCCGTCCTTGAGCGTCTTGATCATGCCCTTGGCGCCGGCGCCGCCGAAGACGAGCTTGATGTCGGTGCGGTGCGCCTGGTCGATCGCCTTGAGCACGCCCACGGCCATGTCGTCGTCGGCCGCCCACACGGCGTCGATGTGCTTGAAGCGCGTGAGGAAGTCCTGCATCGTCTTGAACGCGTCGTCGCGGTTCCAGTTGGCGTACTTGGCGTCCAGCAGGTGGATGTCGGGGTAGTTCTTCATCACGCCGTTGAACGCGTCCATGCGTTCGTTGTCCAGCGTGGTGGCGATGCCGCGCAGCGCCACGATGTCGCCCTTGCCGCCGAGTGCCTTGGCGATGTACTCCGCGGGCACCTTGCCGAAGGCGGTGTTGTCGCCGGCGACATAGGCGTCCTGGCCGCTCTCGTCGGTCAGGCCGCGGTCGACCACCGTCACGTACACACCCCTGGAATGCACCTGCTGTACCGGCTTGGTCAGCGCCGCCGACTCGTGCGGGAAGATCACGAGCGCGTTGATCTTGCTGGCCGTCACGAGGTCCTGCAGCTGGTTGGCCTGCTCGCCCGGATCCTTGGACGTCTTCACGATGACCTTGAGGTCGGGGTACTTCTTCTCCAGCTCCTTCCTGGCCTCGTTCGCCCACCAGACGATGCCGCCGGTGAAGCCATGGTCGGCCGTGGGGATCGCCACGCCGAGCGTGACCTTGTTCTGCGCGAAGGCGAGCGGCGCGGCCAGCGCCAGCGATGCGGCGCCGAGCGCGAGGACGAGTCTGCGTTGGATGGTCTTCATTGCTGTCTCCTGCTTGTTGTCGGACAAAGGAAACGCGGCCTGCGGCAGCCGCGAGGGATCACCGCGCTAGCGCCTGCGTCGCTGCATGAAGGCCACGACGATGATCACGCCGCCCTGCACCGCCGCGTTCAGGTACACGCTGATGATGCTGGTGAGGTTCAGGATGTTGCTGATGACGGACAGCAGGATCGCGCCCACCACCGTGCCGGTGATCGAGCCCGCCCCGCCCTTGAGCGCCGTGCCGCCGACGATGACCGCGGCGATCGCCTCCAGCTCCCACAGCAGGCCCGTGGTCGGCGACGCCGAGCCCAGCCGCGGCACGTACAGCAGCGTGGCCACGCCCACGCAGGCGCCCAGCAGCATGTAGGTGACGAGCTTGGTGAAGTCGACGTCGACCGCGGCGTAGCGCGCCACCTGCTCGTTGGAGCCGATCGCCTGCACGTAGCGGCCGTATGCGGTGCGATTGAGGATCGCGGCGCCCAGCACCGCGACGACGAGGAACACCCACACGGGTACCGGGATGCCCAGCACCGCCGCGTAGTAGACCGGCGCGTAGGCGTCGGCCAGGTCGTTGGACAGGGTGATGGCCCCGCCGTCGGACAGCCACGTCAGCGTCGCGCGGAAGATGCCGAGGGTGCCCAGCGTCACGATGAAGGGCTCGATTCGGCCGCGCGTGATCAGCAGGCCGTGCGCCAGTCCGAACAGCGCGCCCAGCAGCACCGCGAAGCCGGCGCCCAGCACCACCGTCAGCCATGGCGCGAGGTGGTGCGCGCCGAGCGCGTTCATCAGCAGGATGACGCCGCCAGCGATCAGGGCGGCCATCGAGCCCACCGACAGGTCGATGCCGCCGCTGATGATCACGAAGCACATGCCCACCGAGATGATGCCGATGAACGCGGTGCGGGTGAGCACGTTCATCGCGTTGTCGATCGTGGCGAAGTCGTGGTTCAGCAGGAAGCCGGCGATGCACAGCACGACGAGTCCCAGCACGGGCCCGAGCCCGTGCAGGCGCACCCACGCGCGGCGCGCGCGCGTGACGCCCGCGAGCGCGCCCGCGTCCCCGCGCGCGGGGGCGGGTATGTCAGTGGAGTCCGGTGGCGTGGGCAATCAGGGCCTCCTCGGTGAGTTCGTCCGCCGCCAGCGTGGCCTGCAGCGCGCCGGCGCGCATCACGACGATGCGGTGGCAGATGCCGATCAGCTCGACCAGCTCGGACGAGATGACCACGATCGCCCTGCCCTCGCGCGCGAGCCGCTGGATCAGGAAATAGATGTCGCGCTTGGCGCCGACGTCCACGCCGCGCGTGGGTTCGTCCAGCACCAGCACGCGCGGGCCCGGATGCAGCACCTTGGCCAGCGCGAGCTTCTGCTGGTTGCCGCCCGACAGCGACGACGCCGGGATGTCGAGCGCGCCGGTGCGGATGCCGAACTCGCCGACCGCCGCCTCGAGCGCCGCGCGCTCGGCGCCGGGATGCAGCCATGGCGTGGCGTAGCGCTTGAGTGCCATCAGCGTCAGGTTCTCCGCCAGGCCGAGGCGCACGTGCAGCCCCTTGCCCTTGCGGTCCTCGCTGAGATAGGTGAGGCCGTGCGCCGCCGCCTCGCGCGGGTTGCGGATGCGCGCGGCGCGGCCGTCGATCGCCAGCGACCGCACCGTGTGCGGCCGCAAGCCAAGCAGGCCCTCGAAGGCCTCGGTGCGGCCCGCGCCGACGAGGCCCGCGAAGCCCAGGATCTCGCCGGGCGCGACGTCGAAGTCGAGCTCGCGCGCCCAGCCCGGCACGCTCAGTCCGCGCACCGCCAGCAGCGGCGCGGCGGCGGGCCGCGCGTCCTTGGGCGGATAGAGATCGGCGATCTCGCGGCCCACCATCAGGTTGGCCATCTGGTGACGCGTGAGTTCGCGCGTGGCCGCGCGCGCGACGACGCGGCCGTCGCGCATCACCACCACCTCGTCGGTGATGCGCTCGACCTCGTCGAGCTTGTGCGAGATGTAGACCACCGTCACGCCGTCGGCCTTCAGCTGCGCGATCAGCGCGAACAGGCGCTCCGTCTCGCCGGGCGTGAGCGTCGCGGTGGGCTCGTCCATCACCAGCACGCGGGCGTCGCGCTGCAGCGCCTTGGCGATCTCGACGAGCTGCTTCTCGGCGACGATCAGTTGGCGCACGGGGGTGGCGGGGGCGGCCTGCAGGCCCACCAGCTTCAGCACGCGCGCCGTCTCGGCCGCCATCGCACGGTCGTCCAGCCACCAGCCGCGCCGGCGCTCGTGGCCGAGGAACACGTTCTGGGCGATGGTGAGATCCTCGGCCAGCGCGAACTCCTGGTGGATCATCACGATGCCGCGCGCCTCGGCCGCGCGCGGGCCGTCGAAGCGCACGGCGGTGCCGTCGACGCGCACTTCGCCGCCGCTGGGCGCCTCGTAGCCGGCGAGGATCTTCATCAGCGTGCTCTTGCCCGCGCCGTTCTCGCCCAGCAGCCCGATGACGCGTCCGGGCGCGAGCTCGAAGCTGACGCCATGCAGCACCTGCACCGCGCCGAACGCCTTGACGACGCCGTCGAACGCCACCGTGACGGAGCGCGCGGCGTTGTTCATGCCGCCACCTTCGCGCGGCCGCGCAGCGTTTCCTGCAGCGCCAGCACGCCCGCGCCGATCAGGCCGGCCTGCTCGCCGAGTGGCGTGTAGCCGACCTCGAGATGGCGCGTCGACAATGCCAGCGAGCGCTGGTAGACGCACTGCCGCAGCGAGGCCAGGAACAGCGGCCCGATGCGCACGAGCCCGCCGCCGACGTACACGTGCGACGGGTTGAAGAAGTTGACGACCGAGGCCAGCATCTGGCCGATGCGCGTGCCGGCACGTTGCACGATCTCGTTGGCGGCGGCGTCGCCGGCCCGGCTGGCGTTGCCGACGTCCTCGGGCGTGAGCACGCCGTTGGCAGCCAGGCGCTCGGCCAGCATCGCGCTGCGGCCCGCCTGCGCCGCGGCCGTCGCCTCGCGGGCGATCGCCGGGCCGCCGGCCATCGTCTCGACGCAGCCGACGTTGCCGCAATGGCAGCGCGGCCCCACCGGGTCGACGCAGATGTGGCCCACGTCGCCGGCCGAGCCGTTGGCGCCGCGGTAGACCTCGCCATGGCAGACGACGCCGCAGCCGATGCCCGTGCCGACCTTGAGCACCAGGAAGTTGGGCAGCTCGCGCTTGAGGCGCCACAGCTCGGCCAGCGCCATCAGGTTGACGTCGTTGTCGACCCAGACCGGGGCGTCGTACTCGGCGCGCAGGTCGTCGCGGATCGAGAAGCTGTCCCACTGCGGCATCAGCGGCGGCTCGACCAGCTGGCCGGTGGCGAAGTCCACGGGACCCGGCACGCCCATGCCGATCGCCAGCACGTCGCGCGCCTTGAGCTTGCGCGCGGCCAGCACCTCGCGCATCAGCGCCCGGATGCGCGACAGCACCAGGCCCGGGCCGATGCGCACGTCGATCGCCTCGCCGCGGCGTTCCAGCACCTCGAGATCGAGCGAGAGCACCGCCACCTCGATGCTGGTGGCGCCGAGGTCGGCGCACAGCAGCACGCCCAGCGAGCGGTGCAGGCACAGCGTCTCCGCGCGCCGGCCGCCGGAGGATTCGCGCTGGCCCGCGCGATCGAGCCAGCCGGCCTCGAGCATGCCGGCGATCACCGAATTGACGTGC
>Ga0207702_10000229_pt1 | contig 64993 bp, 125 predicted proteins | sample KBSCornC62_FD_184302 | JGI IMG/M metagenome (GOLD analysis project Ga0207702, IMG submission 184302) | Corn rhizosphere microbial communities from Kellogg Biological Station, Michigan, USA - KBS Corn C6-2 (SPAdes) (version 2) | ecosystem: Host-associated > Plants > Roots > Rhizosphere > Soil ...
TACTTCCGGCTGTCAAAAACAAACCCGGCAACCTCCAGCGGGTCCGTCAGTCGAACAAACGGCTGCCGGAATTCGCTGTCCTCGGGGCGGTCGCTGCCACGGTGCACGATTCCGTGCGAGTCGATGTAGTCGCCGGCGATCGGGTCGATGGGGCGGGTTGACATGCGGTTTCCTTTCAAAAGTGGTTAAACGACTGTTACCTACGCCGCTGGCGTTTTTCCAACGACAACTCCGTCTCGAATGTGCAGCAGGTCGCCATCCTGTGCCGCAATTGTTTCGCTGGTCCAGATCCAATGCCCCGCGTTGGAACGCTGCACGAGAACCGCACCAGTTCGCACTCGCCAGTAGAATTCCGAAGCGCGAACAGCAGCCAGCCCAGACGGCGAGACTTCGATTGTGGCGAACTCCCCGGTGACAACGGCCGCTCCCCTGTAGCCTGACGCCGTGGCCGCTCCCCTGGAGGCGTGCTTCACCCATGGATAGTGGGTAGATTTGCGTACGGATCGCGTTTTTCGTGGGAGCGGCGCTTTTGGGCCAGCCATTTGTTATGCCTCGTCGTCGAGTTTGAGAAATGGAATCGGCTTCGCAGCCGCTTCGAGTTCGCGTGTTGCTGCCCACCGCAGTCGTTCCCGCACCCATGCGGACATTTCAAGCCCAGTCAGTCGGGCACACATTGCAAATGCCTGCTTTTCCAGCGGATCGAGCCGGACCTGGAACATGATCCCCTTTGCACTATCCGAACCCTTTTTCGGTCTGCCGCGTCTGGTAGTTTTCATGACGAAATTATACTGACAAAAAACTACAAATCAACCCCAACTCGCTTGACTGTCAGTTTTTTGTCAGTACAATTTATCTAAATGCCTCGCGGCCGTCTCTGACTTACGTCCACAATTCAGACGTTCCGTCGATTTCAAAGTTACCCACTATCCACCCATGCGATGTGCCCTGGCAGGATCATCGCAAGTGCATCAACGTATTTTCCGCAGAACACAACTTCCGGCGTGCGGCCGTGCTCCGGGTTCGGGACTGCCTTCACCTTGCCTTCGACCTCGATCACGTCGTCTGGATGCGCGCGGAACACGATCCAGCGGCCGGCATAGTTCGGATCTTTGCCTTCACCGAACGAGAAGCCCCAGGCCCAGCCGAACAGACCGCCGCTTTCGCAGGTCGGCTCGCGGCTCCATTTGTCTGGCGTCACTGGCCCCGATTCAGGCCATTGAAATTCTCCCCACTTCCCGCGCGACTTTCCGTCAGCGTCCGTGCATTTGAGTATCAGGACGTGCTCGCCGGCGTTGGTCCAGCGACTACGGGGAGTGATTTCCGGTACAGCCTCAATGACATCAGACATCTTGCGCTCCTGTTAATTTTCCGTGTTTTCCGACCCTCAATGAACGACTGTTCTTTTCTCACGCCTCGACAGCCATGACCTCGATGACCAGCCGCGGATCATTTTTGTCGTAATCGATGACAACCGGCAAGTGGACTACTCCCGAATCATCCGCCCATACGCCTGCATCTGTGAATCCGTCCCATACCGCCTTGCACGAGGCGGCACAGTTGTCCTTGTCGCGTCTTGCTTTCGTCCGAAAGTAGAACGTCGCCTTGACAGTGGCCTCTGCGAAAGGCATTGACGCGACGATCTGTTTGTTAGTTTCGTCTCGCATCGCCGCGACTGCCGCCATGTTCGCCCAGTACCGCATCTTGGCCGTCGCCTGCGCCTTGACTCGCCAGTGACAGCGAGCATTCGGTGACAGGTGCTCGTGCGGTAATGGAAGCGTGATCGTCATGTCGCCTCCCTTTCTCGGAGCACACTCACGATCGCCTGCACGCCAGACTCCAGGTTCGCCTGATGCTCCACGGCGACCGCCTGATACTTCATCCCCGAGACGTTGACCCACTCGTAAGGCACCGGCACGCGGCTCAACGTGACGTCGCGCGGCTCGCAGCCGTGTTCGTGGATGGTGACGATGACTCTCACTTCGATTCCTCCTTAACCGCCGCGTGTGCCACCCGCATTCTCAAGACTCCGAACCGAATGATTCAATACTGGCAATTCCTTCGTGCCTTATCTTCTCAAGCCATGATTCTGAAAATTTATGCGACAGCAGCCAGCCTTCAATTCCATTCCCGCCAACAATTGCACGCATTTTTATAAGATCAAACTCGGCCGGATCTCCCAAAGATATTCGTTTTTTTATTTTCGCAGCGATGCACAAAAGTCGGATTGACTGAGGCTCTCCTTTAATTCCATTGTGTACGAGCCTGTGCGCGATATGGGAAATCCGTATTAAGTTGGATCTTTCGTGTTGGCGACTTCCGTAGCTGAAGATGTGGTGGGCGCCTTTCTCTGGCAGGAAATACGGATTGGTCTTCGCTGGCCAAATGCGAGCGGTCCCGTCGTCCGTCCAGAACACGCGCAGCCATTCTCCAATCTCGCAGTGCCTGTTTTGTGGATCATCCGCATACGCGAAATATGCGGCCACGTTCGGCTTGCTCTTACGCGGCTTCTTGGACTTGCGTCTGATCGCAGATCTCTTGAGCGGAGTTTTATTCACGGCTTCGCTCCTTCGTCATTGAGCCGCCAGACCCTGCAATCATGCAAGCCGTCCCGCAACAGCAGCACATCACCTTCACGATGCGCGGGAAGCGCGAATTCCTCAAATCCCGCCGCCTTCAGCGCCTTCCGCGCCTTGTCGAGCGGCGACGTCTCGAATGCCTTTAGCGCCAACACAAGTCTGTCGTGCTGGTTCGCCGTTGGCCATCTGAGTACCGCCAGCAGTTGTTCGACCGCCGGTATCAGCGTGCCCTCTGCGGCCATTGCTTCAAGTTTTGTGCGCGTCATGGGGTGGCTCCGATCCTCTTGAAAGACACGACCCAGACCCACGGGTTTGATTCCCATGAATGCCCACGACGGGCGTTCAACTTGTCCCATAGGCTCCTGAACCATTCGAGGCGAGACTTATCGCCATCCAGTCTGTTCGTTGGCTCCCAGGGCGTGCCTTCGAGGTCCATGTCGCCCATCGTCATATCCTGCAATCGCTCCGCACGAATCTCTGTGACTTCCAGGTCGATGCGGCTGGCCGATCGCGGCATGTGAATCGAGGGTTTCCAGAAACCGGGTTCGACAAACGGCTCTCCGTCGGCGCGATATACAAAATGTGCGATCGAATGCGGCGCGTTGGCATGGCCATACCCGAACGTCTCGCGGACCCATAGGTGGTCGCCAGCTTCTCCGTATGGGCATCTGGTCGCGTATGAATTGCGTGACGTGACTCGTTCCCAGTTTGCGCCGCCGATGTTGACTACCTTGACTATTCCTGAATGTGCGAGACAGCTTCGCGGCTCGATAACACGCCTCGTCATCGTCTTGCGCCCGCCCAGAATCGCTCTGACCATCGGTCCCGAAAACAAAATCGGTCGCTCCCTTACGGCTGTCATGCTCACATCCCCTCCCCGTGCTGCGGGCAATGCCCGAGATAGTCCGCTGCTGTCGTGCTCCCCATCACTCCGCTCTCCTGGTGCTGTCCGCGAACAGATCCGCCAGCGATTCTTTGACGACCCGATTCGCCAGCCATTTTCCAACGACAAGATTCACCGCATTGCCGAGCATTCGATACCGCGGGGAGTCTGCGATTTCCTTGCCTGCGTCATCCCATCGCGTCCAGTCGTCAGGGAATCCCTGGAGTCGTTCGCACTCTCGCGGCGTCAATCTGCGGACCCCGGAACGTGTCGCAACGTGCGGCTTGCTGTCGGCGTGCGTGCCGCCCTCTGCGCTGGTCAGCGCTCCGGTGATTTCATCTGGACCGCCGCGACCGTTGCGACCGTTGCGGGCGAATCGGGTTTGGAAGGTGAAGGGGACGCCGCTTTGAACGTCGGAATGTCCGGATCGAAGCGTTCCCATTGGACCGACGTTTGAGCCTTGGCATTGGAATACAATCGGTGCTCCTCGAGAACGGTCGTCACTGCCAGTAATTGGACGCGATAAATCAGATTGTTCAAATGTCATGTTGGCGTAATCGCTGGCATTGAACGCCACGGCAGGCGGATGCGCCCCGCTCGCCAGAGGATGACACGCATCTCCGGGCTTCGGTGCCGAATAATTTCCGGGCGATGTGATTTGCGTTGTGTCAAACACGATATGCTCGCCTGGTTCCGTCCTGAATCCGCCTGTATTGCCGCCGCTGTTTAATGTGCCAGCGATGAAAGTCTCTGAATCAAAATCGTACCGCTCATTCGCATTACACGCTGTCGCCAATTCTATTGGCCCGGTTGTGTTGCCCTCCCCCATAGGCTGCGCTGCTGCCGTTTTCAGTGCTGCTTCCAATGCTTTTGGCAACTCCCGCCCGCGCTTCTCCGCTCTTCTCAAGATCCCACGGCACGCTGCCGGACTCAAAAAGTATTCGTATGGCACGTTTCCAGTCTCCAAGACATCCGACAATGAACACGCGACGGCGCCGCTGCGGGACTCCGAAGTGCTGAGCGTCAAGAATCCGGTAGCTGTACCCATACCCGCATTTTGCCAGCCCGTCCAAGACGATGGATAAGTCACTTGTTTCTTCCACGACCAATTCCCGTCCTCGTCCTGGACTGATTCCCAGCGAACTTGGCGAGTCGCCGGACCAACTGGACAGAAGGCCGGGCACGTTTTCGATAAGAACAAGTTCAGGCTTGACGAGAGCGATAATCCGACGAAAGGTGAACCAGAGTCCGCTTCGGCTTCCAGCCAGTCCAGCACGCTTTCCAGCCACAGATAAGTCTTGGCAGGGGAAGCCTCCGCAGATAGCGAACGGTCGAACAAACTTCCTTGAAACTCTGTCGGCATTCCGTGGCTCCAGCATGGCTCTCAATCGGTTCACGTCATCCATTCGTTCGGTGTTCGGGAAGTGTCGGCGCAACACGCGGTTGCAATCCTTATCGCGTTCAACCTGCAATGTGCATGTCATCCCCGCATCCTCAAGCGCCTTGCCGAATCCCTCAATGCCAGCAAACAAACTCCAGAATGTCCCCAGCGATTTCGTCACGATCGACTCCCATCCAGACGGCCAGACACGGCGAGTGGCTTCTTCCGAGTATCCATGTAGACTTCGAGCAACCTGTGGCAATCCAGAATTGACGGGTCCTTTTCTCCGTTCATGATCTTGTTTCCCCCCTTGGGGACTGGGCCGAATCCCACCTTGCCGGCAAGCTGCTCCCGGCTGATCCCCAGGTCTTCGGCCAGTGCGTCGAAAAGGATCTTGTACCGCAAGGCGAAAGCCGACTGCGCGAGTTGCAGTCCAGTCTCGGCAGCCGCCAACCGCAGGAATCGACGCTCAAGGTTCTCGTGGATCATTAGTACATTTCCCCGTCGTCGTCCCGATCGTTGTACGACAGCACGGCCTGTCGCGGCGGGATCTCCAGCTCGATCAACGGCAGCGGGTCCAGGTTGCGGGCCAGCTTCGTGACCGTCTCGGCGTCAACCAGCGTGATTCGGTAGATCGACGCCGGGTTAATCATCTGCGTCACGAATCCGCCTTCAACCGGCACGTCCAGTTGCAGCAGCCCGGCTATGCCCTGCGACAACTTGCCGACGAGCTTCTTGTAGCCCATCATTTCCACGATGGCGTATTGCGCCGTCTTGAGTTCTCCCCGCGTTTCTGCCGGCTGTGCACCTGCAAACGCAGCGGCTCCGGCAATTGCTCCACCAAGAAATCCACGACGATCCATGATTCACTTCCTTTCTAAAAGCTCCGTCAGCCTCCCCACGATTGACGCGATCCGCGCCCAGCGATCACGAACACACGACCGGATTCCTCCCTAATTTTGGTGCTGACATACTTGACGCAGAACTTTCACTTGTGTTGCAAAATGTGTCATGAAAACAGGTCTCGCGTCTTTCGCGGCGTTAGACAATGCGGGCTGAACCACAACCGCTCTTTCTTGCAGTTCGCCCGGCCTCCGGCTTCCTCATCATCGCCTTGCGATCCAAACCCGCCCGACGCCTTCCATTCGACGACTTCCCAGGTGTCCGGCATTTCGTGCTCCCCGTCGTATCCTGCCAGGCAAATCCGTAACTCCCGGTTGTCGCCGTTCTCAATTGCCCAGCGGTGCACGTCGTGGGCCACCTGATCGCAATCCACGCGGTACAAATCGGCTTTGCGTCCAGCCGTGTCGGCGTAAGGCGGGTCGAGAAACACGGCAGTCAGGCCTTGCTTGACCGTGACTGTCGGGCCGCAGACACGCGACCAGTCGCCAGAGCACACGCGAATGAGCCGGAATCGTTCCGAGAGAGCACGCATCCACTCGTAGACGCCTTCAGATCGACCGGCGATTCCTACGCTGTCATTCGTCACGAGGGGCCGCTTGCGAGAGATTCCATCGGCCTCACCCACAACGCCGCGCGCCGGGCTGCCGTGATTGTTCATGTGCGGCATCTTCCGGTTGACACCTTCAACTCCGGTCAGGGCGTCAATCGCAAGCGAGTCTGTCGTCTCTTGTTCGTAATCGGGGCCGCTTGCGGCCTCGACGTCCCGACCGGTGTCGCCCAAATGGACTAGCGTGCGATTGACGCCCTGACCGGAGTCGCCCAAATGGACTAGCTGGCGATTGACGCCCTGACCGGAGTCGCCCAAATGGACTAGCTGGCGAACGCCTGCGGCGTCCGCGACGGAATGCCACGGGCCTTGACCAGAACAGAAGCCCGAACCAATCCAGCAGCACATCCCCCAGCACCACCAGCCGGCAATCTTCGGGTCGTAGAATTCAAATTCGCCGTCAAGCCGCGTTTGCAGAGATTCCTTTTGGCCGATAAGCCAGACATGCCGCGCATGCAGGTCATTCTCATTGACCGGCCAGTCAGCGTGGAACGCCACGGCATCAGGATCGGCCTGTACCGCACGCCAGAAGTTAGACACGAGCCCGTCTTTGTCATTGACTGTTTCGACGCCGGTGAATGGACGTGGACGCCCCAGGAGGACCGCGCCAGAACCGAAGAAAGGTTCGACGTAATTCCGCACCGTGCCGAACCGCTTCCAGATCAGCGGCGCGACCTTCGACTTGCCGCCGAAGTAGGGAAATGGTGCTTTCAATGGTTTATCAATTTGCGTCATGTTTTTCCGTGGTATGCGTCAAGTATGTCAGTGCCCTAATTTTCTGCGACGAACGCGGCTGACGTGCTGGACACTAACTCCTAGCTCGGCGGCAATCGCGACCCCAGAAATTCCAGAGTCGAGCATTGATTCGATCCGCTCGTTTGTGTCCGGCTTCCAGTCGCGAGGCAGTCGCGGAGCACGACGCGGCACGCCAGCCAATCGCAGCCAACGCATGATCGTCGTATCCGAAACTCGATAGCGAAGCCCGAGACAGGCGAGTGTGCAGCCCTTGCGATAGTCGGCAGCGATTTCATCAATGAGGGTCATTGCTGGGCCTGCGATTTCCTGTATTCTGCCAGCCTGATGGCGGCGCGTTTCTTTTGGTGATCCTCAACCAACTTCCAGCGACTTTCCTTGACCGTCGAAACGAACAGTGCTATCGGCTTGTCGCCAACTTCCATCGACCTTTCGGCGACCCCCAAAAGCTCAAGGAATCCTTCATCGCCTGGCTTTACGTGGTCCGGCGCATCCTGTAACAACTTCTTGTGCAGGCTCTCAATCGCCTCATCCATCTTCAGGTGCGGCCCTCTCATTGCGTCAAGTGCCTTCAGTTTCTCCGGCGTCTTTCCCGGACGTTTTCCAAATTCAAAAATCTTCCCGCCGCCATTAACCGGCGCCGGAATATTGTCTGTCTGTCTGTCCGGTTCGGTCGGTCGGTCGGTCCGGTCTGTGGAGGGAGACTTCTCCGAGTTGTCTCCGAGATGAAATGACTCAATCCACCTAATCTGTTTCGAGCAACACACTTCGATCGTTTCAGTGAACAGTGAAGACGGGCATCCGGTTTTTTCTTCCATGTCCTCTGCGGTTAAGGGACCATCCGTATCCGCCAACGTCCCTCGGGTTGGGCATTTTGCTGCGATCTGCACGAGCAGGCACCAGCAACCGAACAGCGCGGGGCCATTCGGAAGCCGGATCATCCGGCGGAAACTCTTGCCGTCGTGCTTTGTGGGAATTCCTACCCACGATAAGGCCCCCCCAATCCGCAGCGACTGGGATACCTCGAAGTTCTCTCTCCAGTTGATGATTCGATAGGCTGTCATTTGTCGGTCGGCACATGTGTTTCCCGATTGCTGACCGACTTCAGAATTTGTCGCCCTTTTTCTGACAAATAGTTCCAAATTTCATTGCGAGTGTTGTCTGTTATTCTGAACCATTCCCCGTGCAGCCGTTCTTCTTTAAGGATTTTGTGCAGCCTGCGTTCAAGCTCTGGGCCACCTTCTGTATGTCCTATCAGAGTCAATGGTTCTGGCGACATTGACCGAATCTCGCGGAACCTATTTTCTGGACCCAAAGAGAATCCGATTTTTACGGCCCTGGATCGCCTTGCGAGGATGAAATAGACTCGCTGCATTACCTGGCCCCCTGAAGCTGGTTCAAGATGTCGGCGCCGACGTCACCCAGGCCGTCCGCATTGCACGCCTTTCCGATGCCTTCGAGAATCCAGTGGGGTGCCGCCAGCTCGACCTCAAAGACGTCCGGCTGATCTCTGACGCACTTCTCCATCCACTCGGCGGCGCTGCGGTAGTTGGCGCGGCTGGATTCATCCTTGCGGCGGTCGCGCGAGCGTTCAATCAGCACCTGGCGGGCGCGGTGAACGTCGATGAACGAGAGCTTTATCTTGCTCTCGCGTGTGTCTTTTGCCGTCCGTGCAGTTGCCATCGTGGCGGTCCTATTATCCGATTAGTCTGTATTCCCAGAGCCCGCTATTCCTATCGCCGCGGGTCCGTTTTTCAACGATGTGCGACCCGTTGCCTTCTTTCCGCAGATTCCTCAACTGTGCCGAAATCGACGCGTGCCCGTCGCCTGTCAGCAGTGCGATCTCTCCCAGCGTTCTCCATTCGCCATCGAGCATCAGGTCGCGGATTCGCTTAATCTGGCCCTTGAGTCGGCTGTAGTCGAATTCAGGCGAGTAGGTCGCGCCACTGAAGTTCAATTCCCCCTGGACCATGACTCACTCCGATTCGACAATTACGATTCCATCGTCAGTACCGCGCATCGCGAGCAGCTCGTCATACGGATATTTTCGTTCGTGGTCGTCGGCCGGGATTCGCGGAACGTCGTAGGACTCATTTCCTCCGAACTTCATGTTGTCGAGCCACGCCTGGACGGCAGACCGCGGATCGTGATTGACCAGCAGCATGTCGAGCGCCGCCAGTGCCTCCGGGCGTCCGTAGCTTTCGAGCTCCGGGAACCAGCGCAGCAGACACAGCTTGCATTCCGCGGCGGCTCGCGGCAACTGATGCGTGAAATTCTGGTCGTCCGTCATCCAATCGAGGATGGCATACAAGTCGCCGATGCCGTTGTCTCGATCATCACTGGCTTCCGTCAGTAGCCGTCCTGTCGTCACTGTGAGAACGACGCGAAGCGGGAATTGTTTGGTTTCTGTCATGGCTTACCTAAAAAAGTGAAATCTGTTTCGGTTTCTTCTCCACCGGCTTGCTCATTATCGCCAGCGCCGCACGTCCCTTCTCGGTTATCGACCAGCCGCGAAACTCGCCCGCCGGTTCGCAAACATACCCGTCGTACAGCAGGTCCAGCAGCACGTTTTCGCACAGCGCCGCGTCCTGCAATTTCAGCCCAAATTGCTCGGTGATTTGCCGGTCATTCAGGGGCCGAGATTGTTCCGACAGGTATCGGAGAATGCGGGCCGGGCTCATCCTTCAGGTCTCCGAAGCACTTTTCCACTAGCCAAATCAGGTATTCACACTCTTCCACGGAAAGGCATCGAATGTGAGAGTTCTCTCCGTATTTATTCAGGTTATTCGCGAGCCATCGGTACGCGTCTCCGCGAGACATCAGGCCAGATTTCCAGAGTCGGTCGAAAGCCTTATGCGCTTTCTTGCGTGCCCCGGCAATCTGGCTTTTCCAGTGGAAGCGGTCGCTCATCCGTTCGCTTTCTCCAGGTCATCCGCGAGACACGCGACGACCCACGATCGCAGTTCTGGCGTCAACTCGTTCAGTTTCTTCAGTGTCGTCTTGCGCAGCCGCATCGCGGATTCCTGATCGGAAATTGGCGCAACTGGAGGCATGGTGGACTTGGGCTTGTCGCTCATTCGGTTTCTCCTTCGGATGGTGGTTAAAACATTCGATCCAAAATCTCGACCAGATAGGCCGAGTTTACTTTCTCAGGGTCCTTCTCTTTCAGCTTCTCGACGAGTTGGACGAAGTACGCCACGTCCACTCCCGTCAATTGGTCTTCCAGAACCTTCAGGTCCGTCAGATTCAGCTCGTTGATCTGCATGATGATCTTCAGGATTTGACCAGCGTTCACCGTCCACTGGCGACCGATGAATTTGCGTAACCTAAAGATGCTGGCCACTGGATATTTACTGCCGACGTAACGCAGTTCCTTAGACAACAGAGATTCAAGAGCGGGCTGATGCAGAACGAGCTGGCCATCCCATGACGACCAGTAGTTCGTGCAATGCACGTAATCGTAGTTCTTGTGGATTTCATCCGGCTCTCCGTAGAATCTGAGTACGATCTGCACGCGGTTAGCCAGAGTAATTGCGTTGGTGGACATGAAGATGGGACGGAAAGGCTTGCCTTGATCTTCCGGTTCTTCGAGTGCGGCGTGTTCCGTTTCTGTATATGCCTCTTCGATCTCGCCAGGGTCTTGCATCACTTCTCCGACATAGCCAGCGGCGGCGGTTTCTTCCGGGTTTCCCTCGAAGTATTCATAGGGCTTATCTGTTCCTTGTTCGCTGGCAATGCCTGCTGACTTGATGACGATCTTGCATCGCCCTTCACCGACATTGACGAAGATTTCGCAAGGGATTCCTTTGGCGTTCTTGATCTCGAACCGCTTCACGTAGTAATGCGCCAAGTCAACTACCGTCTGGAAGTCGCGCAAATATACGTCAAAGTCATTCACCTTTTCTCGCAACAGCATGGATGCAATGCAGCCACCGGTGACAATGGTCGCTTTCTTGACGCGCTCGCGCAGTGGCTCGTCTTCAATTGAGTTCCACCACTCGTTCATCTTCTTGAAGATGACTGCTTTGATCGTCTTGCCCTTCATGGCTCGGCATCTCCTGATTCCGATTCATCGGATTTGGTGGCCTTGAGTTGATAAACTTCGTATTTCGGATAGCTCTTTTTCTTGGGGCGGTCGCGTCCGAAAAAGTTGCCGCTCTTGCAGGAAATATCCTGTCCGGTTTCCTTGACATGCTTCGCCGCCAGCTTAGAGAGCGCCGACGCCTGGGCCTCAAGCCCCACGATCTTGTCGACCCATTGCTCGGGCGTGCCTTCCGGTAGTTTGCTCTGGTCGCACAGATGGGCGGCAGGGCAACAATTGCACTTCTCGACGAGGGGCCAGGCGGCGCACTCGGCAGGGTCTTTTCCGCGTGTGTCAAAGTAGGCTTTGGCGGCATTGCGGACCCTGAACTTGATCGGATACAGGCTCTCGGCATCGAGCTTGAACAGGACTGGATACGTCAAACTGTTGAGACGAGTGTTCCACACCTTATATTCGAGGGCCTTGATCGTGGGGAACTTCTCGGAAACGAGCAGGGCGTGCAACTGAAATTGGAACGCCGATCGCACGTCTCCGTGTCGCCACAACTGCCAGCCGGATTTGAAATCGACCGCCGTCAAAACTTCAGGCGATTCCGAGTCGTGCAAAAGATCGAGTTCACTGGTTACGCGCAGCCCGAACTCTTCCAGATCATACGCCAGTTGCGACGAATGCTCGCCGCGCCCGCCGTCCCAGCAGCGGATGTTTTCCCAATGCAGCTCGTGCAAATACTTCGCGAACGCATACGCCGAACGCTCGCCGCCCTTTATGACATCCGGCTGCACGTCGGGTCGCGCCGCCGCGAGTCGTTGCAGGAACAGTTGTTTCGTGTCGTCGAACGAGACTTGCCCCCGGCTCTCGACGTAATCGCTGATGGTGTCGCTGAAGGCATCGTGGCAGCCCTGGCCGGAAGCCATCGCGAATGACGTGTTGAGCACCGCCTTGGTCTCTATGAACCTGGCCTGTCGCGGGCATTCTGCGGCAGTCTCCAGCGTGGAGCGGTCCGCGGGAGCGAGAACGTCCGGCTCTACGAACAATTCGGTTGTCATCGGCGTTCATCCTCTCGCGGCAATCCGTCTGATGTAGGTCGCGTCATGCGAACGCGGAATCTTTCCATTGCTGGTCCAAAGTGCTCGCCTCTTCGCAGCAAATACCGCGCCCGCATGACCTTCAGCGACTCCCTATCAACAACCTCGCCGCAAACGTCAAAACGATCAGGCAGAACATCATCAGGAAAGAACCCATACGGCTTTACCTCCACGGCATCTTCATATCTCCCGCCGGCGTGCGCGATGACCGGTGAATACGAGACATCGAGCATCACGCAAGATAGAATGTGCGGCGTGATGCCTTCGGACGCCAGCGAATCATCAATGTGTTTTCTTAACACGTTCAGCAAGTCGTCTTGAGTATGGCTCATGCTCCCCTCCTTCCCAATGCCTCATTCAATGCATCGTAATCCGCCACCGACCAATCGCTCGGCTTGCGAACCTGCATCTCGGGACGGTGGCAACACTCGCGGACATAGAGGAACCAGTCGGCCTCGGTCTGCGCTGCCGGGTTCTCGCACTTGCGCCAACGTTCCAACAGGGACTTGATCTGCTCTGCGGTCACACGCTCGCCGCGCGGCTGGGCGGTGGGCGCGTCCTTGTTGGCTTCGGGGCTCGGGCGCTTCTCTGGCCCGTTGTCGCCCCCTGGCTCCATATCCTGCGTGAACAGGTCGCGGAGCCCAAAGGCGTTCAAGACGGCGCACCGTTTCGCGCTGTTCTCGGCCATCTTGATCGACGAGTTTAGTCCCATGAATTTCTCGCCTTCAGTTCGGCCACCACTCCCCTCGCCGATGAACTCGCCGGTGATCTTGGAGTACAGCTTGCACCGCTTCACGATCTTTCCGGGGGCCGATCCGAGTTGCTGCCACGTATCCATGTCGGCTTCATAGGCATCGCGGACCCAGAGGGCGTCACACACAAGATCGGCGCCCGCGAGCAACAGGTTGCGCTTGGGCAGGAACTCGGCAATCGGCGTGATTGTCCATTTCTGGTTCTTGCTGCTGTACGTCTTGGACGCCTGGGCTGACTCTTCATCACAATCCTTTCCGTCCAGCAGGCACCACTTCGGAGCGAAGCCAACAGCCCAGCCGTAGTGAATGCCCTCAACCATGATGGACAGAAGCCACTTGCGGAACGCCTTTCGCCAGTCCGTGTATTCAGTCAACGCCTGAACCATGTTCGGCACGGTCATTGACATGAATCCCTTGCGGAATTCCATCAGCATTGGAGGCTGCTCCGGTGCCGGAGGTATCGCGGCAAGCGCCGTCTCGTGCGCGTCGAGTGCATTGACATAATCGCCGGCTGTCGCGGGCCGGTCCTCGGGCGTGAGCGGTATCTGGTATTCGGGTGGCTTGGGATCGAGTAATGTCGTTTGGCGTGTCATCGCAGAAACCTCGCAGCAAGTTTCCTAATTTCCTGGTCCCGTCCCGAATATTTCCGCAGCACGTCATCGCAGTTCGGTCGCCTACGAAAGCCGTCGAGAACTTCATCGAGCTCGGCCTCCGTCAGCGCCCGCGGATCGCACGGGCACCATGCCAGAAATTCTTCGGCCTGCCCCTGGCAATCTCTGCCAATGAACCCATGCCCGAACGCCGTTTCCGTCACGCTGTCATACAGCACGGAACGCGAGTTATCGGGGTCGGTTAGTATCCAGGTGCTCATGGTTTATCCCTCTCATATTCCATCTTCTGAATCTGCCAATCCTCCAGCCAATCCCTTCGCCCGACGTTGACTCGGGAGTATCGACGCGGCTTATCCGGTTCTTCATCGCGGGCATCGTCGTCGTCTTCGTCTTGTTCGTCACCCATCACGACTCGACTCCCTGCAAAAGCCTCTCTGCATACCCGCTCTCCAGCAGCACGCCGAAAATCCTCAAAAGCTCGTCGTCCGTGTCAGCCCAGACATACGTTCCGCCGACTTCGTGGACGTCGATTTGCAATCCCCAGCCCCAGCGACGGCGCGTGACCTTGACGAAGCCCACAGCCTCGTCGCCATAAAACAGCCGTGCATCCTCGCGCAGATGGCGGCGCAGCAGTCCGCGAACCGCATCAGCCACTTCGCAGGTTTCCAGTGATGGGTATTTCACGGTCGGTTTCCTTTCTGCGAAGACCATCGCGATTGACGACAGGATGCCGGCGATAAGCCAGCCGAGGGCGGATGCAGCGGTCATGCGAATACAAAATTGCGTTGACTCTCGAATGGACTCTGTGGTGCCGGCAGCCGCTCTGTTTTCATCAGGAACGCCAGTAATCCTCCTTCAGTTTTTCCGTCCGGCTCAAACCCCGCCTTGATCCACGAATATCGCCACGTCGGCTTGCCGCGCCGCATCATCGGCTTAACATTTTCTGGGTCGATGAAAGTGACCATTCCGAATGCTGTTGGCTGTTTCCATTTCCAGACCGTCGCTGCGACAGCCTGCTCGATCTCTTGGCTCGCGCAGCCGTTGCCCTCTTTGCGATAGCAACCGCAAACCCAAGCGCCGGGCCAGCGATGCTTGACGTACTCTCCGAACGGCCACGACGAAACCCATAGCGATGTTCGGTCTCGACTCAACAATACAAAGCAGCGACCTGGCGGCACGAATTGCGGCGTTCCGGGCTTCTGCCTGTTGTAGTGACGATCAGCAAGCGGCAACGCTCGTTTGTCGGCACGATGAGAACCAGTCCAGATCACTATTCCCCGACCGCCTTTCCAATCGCGGACCGCAGAATCCGCTGAATCGTGACCGACTCAAATCCTGGTGGTTCCTCGTGATCTTCCATCCATTCAAGTGCCTCCATGCAAGCGTGCAGGAGATCCGGCGAGGCCGTCATCAACACCGCATTGGACAGCAATTCTGCCTCTTTGCCAGTTCGTGCATCCAGTGCGTACTGGCCATCGACATAGACGCACGCATGTCCTACTTCGCGACCGCACGATCCCGGAAACGGACCTATCTTGTGGCAGATTCCGATCTGTGTTTTGACCGTTTCTAGGGTCCACGGCCGAGGAGTGTGAGCGACGTGTCGTTCGTTGATTTCGTTTGCCATTTCTCCCGTCCCTTCTCTGCCGCCTCTGGATACTGTTCAGTGAACCACGCCACGCACTCATCAACCGTCCCGCCTGAATTCGCACACCAATAGAAACCGCAACTGCGGCAGGTCAGATCAATTCACCTATCGAATGGCGGATAGCTGCCGTTCGGGTGGTCGCCGATTGCGTTTGGATCTCCGCAGACTGGACATTCTTCTCGCCAAGACATGATTTGGCTTCCCCTTCCTTGCGCGCCGTCAACTCGGCACGCCTGATCTCGACGTCGCCGGGCGCCGAGATGCCAAGTTGCACGCGGTTGCCTTTGATCGCGAGCACGCGGACCTCGATGTTGTCGATCACGATTGACTCATTCCGTTTTCTGCTGAGTACGAGCACGATTGCGATTCCTTTCGCTGGTGGGGTTCAATTCTGTTCATTCCGGCAGCACAGCCGGACGGGTTTCATAACTCCAATATGCATATGTCTGCCGACGAGCTTCGACGCAGGCGGTTCACCATGCTCGACAGCGATTGCCTCACAACGGGCACACAACAGTCGGTCTTTCGGCGGCTTGTCGGTGGGGCTGACGCCTTCGCCGTTCGTCATGTTGTTGCACCAGCATTCGATAGCGTCGTGGCTCACTTTGCCGCCGTTTATGATCGTGCAGCCGGACTTGATACGGTGAATCAGGACTCCGCGAGGATTGACGTTGAACGGCAGCGTGTGCGTCCACATCCTTGTCTTTGAGTATTCGCTTTCGCGATGTTCCAGGTGCCGCCTGATCGGATGACATTTGACTTTCATGGGTAACTCCGTTTCAAACCAGCCGCTGCCGGCAAAGCACCGGACAGCGGCCGTCTCTTTCGCCGGGGCGCTGTTAAACCCCGACGGATACCTGCGGCGACACACCGCAGACGCCTCAAATTCCTATGGACGACCTCGAAACGCTGGGCACTGCACGCCGCCAGAGCCGCCGAGCAGCGCCTCGATGTTCGCCAATTCGGCGTCGATCGCTGCCTGCAACTGTCCCGGAAACGGGGTCAGCTCGAATTGCTGTTCCGCGAGATGGATCTCAACGTCGCAAACGATCTGCCGCGTCTCAATCAGTCCAGGATCGTCGAACACGCGCATCGACAGGATGATCGAATCCGGGCAATCGCCGCGATCTTTCGACTTGACCTGTTCCTCGATATCGCGCCCGAACGACGACCGATCCTTTGTGATCGTGCCAACGGAGCTCCCCTTGCTTCCGAACTCGCAGTCGCTCACCCAATCCAGGAGCAAGTTATTCGGAGTGCAACCGGCGAAATCGACGCGAAGCAGCCTGCGGAACTTGACCTGCGCGAACCGCTCTTTCGATTCCGCGATTTGCGACAGGCGAGCGAACTGTGGGCTGTGCGTGAACGTCGCGACGGCGATGTCACGGCGAGTCGAATCGTCGAGCACCACCACAACGCCGCACTCGTCGAACCAGACGACCGAATCATCCATGTTTCCCTTCGTATTGGCATAGGCGATAGCCTCTACCAGTCCGCTCAGGCGATGGGCTCGCGGCGCGGCAACGGCTTCGTGACGGCTGAAAGTACCGTCGGCTCTGACTGCGGCATAAACGTGCGGCGGTTCGCCTGGCAGCTTGACGAACGCGACCTTGTTTTGCGAATCGCTCGCCTTGACGGCCGTGTCTTGAATCAGCTTCAACGTGTCGCTCTGAAGTCCTTCCATTATGCTCTCCTGGGATTGATTGACTGGAATCTTGGATTACTCGCCCATCGGCAGTGACGGCTGGTCGATGTCTGCCGGGTTATCGACATTAAAGAACAGCCCCTTCTTCTTGGCGTCGACGCCGAGCTTGTAGGTCGCGCTGGCGTGGTCAGGCACTTTTGAGCGGGCCTTTAGCGTCATGTTAACGGCATCGCATTCACGCGAGTCCGGGTCCAGGATCGGCTCGAATTCGATCTCTAAGACGACCTTGCGGAGCGTCTTGTCGGCGGGACGGTTCAGGCAGTCCTGCCGTGCGCGATCGACGTGGTATTGAAAGACGCCCTCGACGCGCGGGTCGATGTCCTTAATGGTGTCGAGCCTCAGTGTTTCCGTGACGACTGGCATTGCCGTGATTCCTTTCATGTTAAAGACAAAAAGTTGCTGCGGGCCGGGGTAACAACTTCCGGCGTCAAGTTACAAACACGTTGCAGGCACCCTCCCGTGTCAGATGGAATTCGTGATGCCTTGCAGCCGCAGCAATACGAAACCCGCCCTTGATGCACGTCAGCCGAAGCGAGCGGTGCGGCGGGTGTGTTGTGTATCATTCGGCCTCCACGAGCTTGCCGTTCTCGATCCGATACCATGTATCTGCTTCAATGCCGTCTTCTCCGACGTAGCCAGTGACAACGCGGTTTCGTGCGCCATCATTCCAGCAGAGAGCGAAGCATCCGTTGTCTCCAGCTTTAGCTCGGCCACCAATCCCGGCCACCATCGCGACTGTGTCTTTGCCTTCCGCACCTGCCGTGCTGGAGTTGCCGGCCGATGCCGCCCTGCTGGAGTCGCCCGACGATGCCGCCCTGCTGGAGTTGCCGGCCGATGCCGCCGTGCTGGAGTTGCCGGCCGATGCCGCCCTGCTGGAGTAGCCGGCCGATGCCGCCGTGCTGGAGTGGCCGGCCGATGCCGCCCTGCTGGAGTCGCCCGACGATGCCGCCGTGCTGGAGTGGCCGGCCGATGCCGCCCTGCTGGAGTCGCCCGACGATGCCGCCGTGCTGGAGTGGCCGGCCGATGCCGCCGTGCTGGAGTGGCCGGCCGATGCCGCCCTGCTGGAGTCGCCCGACGATGCCGCCGTGCTGGAGTTGCCGGCCGATGCCGCCGTGCTGGAGTTGCCGGCCGATGCCGCCCTGCTGGAGTTGCCGGCCGATGCCGCCCTGCTGGAGTAGCCGGCCGATGCCGCCCTGCTGGAGTGGCCGGCCGATGCCGCCCTGCTGGAGTGGCCGGCCGATGCCGCCGTGCTGGAGTTGCCTTCGGAAACCTGTGCTTTTGCATCAGCAGCCACGTCCGCAATCACCATCTTCATGAAACTTGCGAGCGGTATTTCTTCAAGGATGCGAATCGTCTGTGCTGCGTGCTTGCTGTCGTCGCTATGCGGAACAACGAGTCCCGATAACTCGACCAGCGCGAAACGCGCAAATGCCGGCCCATAATACGACCAAATGTCGGACGGTCGAGTGCAGGCGTGGAAACCCGATTGACAGGGGATCACTTCTCCGTCGTGTGTGTATGTTCTGCCGATTTCAAACTGGAATCCAAGGCAGCGAAAGTGCTCGTCGAAGCCCTTATAGGCAGTGATGACTTTGGGCGGTTCTGGCACGGCAGCCGTCACAGGCCTACTCTCTGGTTTCTTGCGGTCGGCGGGCTTGCGTTTCTTGGGCTTCGGTTTCGTCTTAGCGGTCATCGTGTCCCCCTTCCGTGGCTTTCGCGATTGCGGCACGGACGAGCAGGAACAACGAGTCCCGAGGAATCCCGTTCTCGCCGATATGGTCGCCGCTCAAGACGGCTTGGCACGCTTGCAGAAGGTCCGGTGCGGCGGCGATCAGCTTGGCATTGGCCAGCAATTCCGCTTCCTTCCCGGTTCTTGCATCCGGCGCATGCTGCCCATCGACATAAACGCAGGCGTATCCGACATCGCGTCCGCACGACCCCGGAAATGGACCAATCTTGTGGCAGTGACCGACCTGCGTCTTGACCGTTTCCAGAGTCCACGGCCCAGGCGTGTGCTTCGTGTTCATGGCTCACCCCAATCTCGAAAATGGCAATCAACCCCGCAGCGAATTCCACCGCAGCGGGTACGCGCGCATCCCTGCCGTCCGGCGCCTCCGCGCCAGTCCTGACAACACTCGTTGATGCCCCTGTCCGTCCTGACATGAAAGAATCGCCTCCGGTGCCATGGCGCATCGTCGCGCCATGTTTGCCACAGTCCTAAACTTCTGTCGTGCTGCACGCTTCGACGCCGATAGCCTTCGCTATCTCGCGCACTTCCGTCAATCGAATCATGCGGTCGAGTAATTTGACTGCCGAATCTTGCAGCCGAGATATAGACGGATTCAATGCATCCCGTGCGGCAGCCCCTGCGGCAGCCCCTGCGGCAGCCCCTGCGGCAGCCCCTGCGGCATCCCGTGCGGCAGCCCATGCGGCAGCCCATGCGGCATCCCGTGCGGCATCCCCTGCGGCAGCCCATGCGGAATCCCGTGCGACATCCCGTGCGGCAGCCCGTGCGGCAGCCCCTGCGGCATCCCGTGCGGCATCCCATGCGGCATCCCGTGCGACAGCCCATGCGGCAGCCCATGCGGCAGCCCATGCGGCATCCCGTGCGGCATCCCGTGCGGCACTTATAACCGGAACAGTCACGTCGAAGTTCGATTCATTGATCTCCGGCAATCCCCGGAGAATCGTCGCGTGCTGCTTCAGCGCCGGAGACAACGAAAGAAATTCGGCGGCACACTCTCGCACGAGCCAATCGAATGCCATCCACGACCGCTGCAATTCGATTTCGGCACTCGCCCGCGTGCCTGGCAGTCGATAGACAAATTGCTGCAACAGTCGATCGCGGTCCTTGTCCGTCGGCAGCGCGTCATTCCACGATCGGCAGAATGCGCCGATTACCGGGCAAATGCATGGTGCAGAATCGCTGAACGCGGACCCCGAAATCATGGCCGCCGCTTCCATCACACACGTCCCGTCATCTGGCGATCTATGGGAACCACCAGACAGTCGAAATGTCCTCAGCTCGTCCATGCTTTTGCTCCTTGTTGATTTGCCACAGTCCTGTTGAGTCCCGATCGTCGCCGAGAGCAATCGCAAGTTGCCGACCGGGCCAACAATCGGCAATCGGTCATGCTCTCGGCGACGACGGGGACTCTTCGGCTCGCCCCGTATCGCGCCGCACGTTACGGCGCTCGCGGGATAGAGCCACCATCAGCACGTTGCTGAATAGTGCCGGCAGGAATTGCACCTACGACCTCCAGGTTATGAGCCTGGCGAGCTACTACTGCTCCACGGCACGTCAAACGCTTCTCGCGCTGGTCGGGCAGAGGCCCAATAAACAGCGAGTCTCAAACGCAAAAACCGTCAACCGGGGGTCTAATTCCAATCGACGGTTCGTAAGTTACCGTTGCGGTAACAATCTGTCAAATCAATTTACCGCACTGCACTCGTTATTTCGCAGAACCGTTTCAGCGATTTGACGCAAGTCCTTTTCGGACAAGAACCAATCACGCGCCAACTTTTTTCCGAATTTTCTTGGAGAGCGGTGTCCGCGGCAAATTTGGCGTACTCGCCCCTGCGTAATTCCGAGTCGTTCTGCTGCTTCTGTTGTGGAAATCATGGCGTTTTTCGCTTTCATGGGTTGCCTTTCATGTTATCGGTTCGGTAACTTAATGCAATACTAAAAAGCTCGCCCTTGAGGTTAGACCCGGCAGAGACTCGCGTAAGCGATGCCAGCAACAAGGGCGAGCGGCTCAACTGCTAAGTGATCGAATTGCTTCCTTGACGATTCCGACAGCGAAATTTCCAACGAACCAGCCGGCGGGGGCCGAGATGATGCCAGCGACGAACATTCCGAGCTTCGTCGGCCAGTCTTCCCGATGGGACTTGTTAATGGCGCATTCGAGGAGCGCCAGCGTACTCGCTGCGATCAAGACGATTCCGCCGAGAACCCAAGTCAAGGAAATAACTGCGACGGTCGACCCGAGAGAGAGTTTTGCGACATCCCACATGGCACTTCCTCGCTTGAAGTTGAGATTTATGAAACTCAACTCCCGAAAACACCACATAATAATTTACTAATGGCGGGGACAGGCATTGTCGGCCACTGCAAATAAGATCGCAAGTCTGCGCAGAGTTTGCGGGCGGAATCAATAGATGAACATGGGCGCCTGATTGGTTTCAGCTATTGCGAATTGTTACTTCGACGTTGAAATAAACAGGATAGGGAGTGAGGAGCGCGGAGGCGTATTCACACGGATGGCTCATTAAAATGGGGAGCCACCATGCACACTGTAAAGACGGTCCTCGATGAAACCCTGCGTAGTCATTTCGACGTTCTCTACCGCCCAAAAAAGCTGTTCGGCAAGAGCCCTGAAACGGTCCGGCTCTACGGGTACACGTTCCGTTATTTCGCCGATTTTCTCGGGCGCGAGCCGACGCTTGCGGACCTGACCGACGAATCGGTTATGGCCCTGATGGAGTGGATTCGCGCGAAGCAACTGAGCCTGCGAACGGCGAACAAGACGCGCGACCAACTCTGCGCCCTCTGGTCGTTCTTGGCGCGCAAGGGACTGGTCAAGACATACCCAGAGGTGCCGAGCTTTCCTGAGCCTGAGCGGTCCCCGACCGCATGGACGCAATCACAGATCCGTCTGCTGTGGGAATGCTGCGCAGCGCAAGGCGGCTACGTCGGCGGGATTCCTGCCGGGCTTTACTGGCTGACGCTGCATTCGGTCGCGTGGGATTCTCTCGAACGGATTGGGGCGGTCAAGCAACTTTTGAAAACTGACCTGCAAATGGACTGGACCTGGCTGCACTTCCGCGCCGAGACGCGCAAAGGGCGCCGGAAGGATTTCACCACGCGCATTCACGCGAGCACTACGCTGCTGTTGAATCGCCTATGCGCGTGCCAGCCGGAAGAACGGTTGATTTTCCCCTGGCCGTACCATCCGAGCTACTTCTGGATCAAGTATCGGACGATGCGCGAGCGGGCCGGGCTGCCGACGGACCGGGAGCACAGCTTTCACTGCATCCGCAAGACCGGGGCCTCGTTCGCGGAAGCGGCCGGTGCCGATGCGTCAAAGCTCCTGGGGCATTCAAGCCGGGCGGTGACGGAGCGGCACTACATCGACGTCACGGTGGCGCAGCGTCCGCAGGCGATGGACTTCCTGTTCCGTCCCAACGATTCCGAGCCAGAGCCGCCTCGGGCTGCGTAGGAAAGCGAAACGCAGGCCATTGCTGACCGGCGCTCTCCCGGCAATCCCCTGCCGGCGGGTGGGGTTAGTCGGTCCATCGCACGGTGCATTCGACCCGCAGTTCGCCACTGCGGCCAGTCGACAGCGATTACTCGTCGGCGATTCGCAAAATTACCTGCGTGCAATCACCCATGTCGCGAATTGCATCGCACAACTCTTGGGGACTGAGCCCGTCCCCCCGTGCGGTCAGGTCTCGCACTTCGGCATGTCCGGGATAGCTCGTCAATCCGAACAGATCGACGTCGCAAACGCTGGTTCCCTGCACAGTATTCTCGACTACGAAATCCGCGTCCTTCGCGATGAAGAGCGACCAATCGGGAGTCCGTTCCTGCTGCGACAGGCCAGCAAACCAACCGATTTCGTCCATCGACTCCGCGAGGAACTCCGTGTCTGGGGGCTGCAACTCAAATTCATGATCGGCCAGCCATTCCCGCAAAGTTCCTTGAGTTTTCGTTTCCATTATTTTTCTCCTGACCCCGCCGGGTTGCCGGGTTGCCGGGTTGTGGATGGCGGGAGTGGGTTAGTCGACCAGTTCGTCAACGTACCGCATGGCCTCGCGTGCGGTCCTGAATGTCGGTCGTATTCGCTCGCCGGAAGAGTGGTATAGGAAATAGACGTGCCACCCGTCTCGCTCGCGAACCACGTCCCAATAGAGGCACATCCAATATCCCTTTCCCGGTTTGTGCCAATGATTCATCATGGCCGGCAATCCTCTGGATGTCTGACCAGATGCAATGCCTCGCGTGCCAGCTTTAGGACGTTCCCAAGTTTCTCGGAATCGGTTCCGGGGGCGTCAAGCCAATACTGGACTTCGTGTTTATGTGCCTGATGGCAGATGTCAGACAGCAGTTGTTCGAGCACTTCTTTTGGCTCGACAGTTTTCTTCGTCGCAGTAGTCGCCATCTCTCACTCTCCAATCAGTTGTCAGGTGGGGTTGGTGGTTATGTCAATTGGGCCGCGGAGCCTGCCGGGTACAGGGGAGATACCGCTAGTTGCCGAACGCACCCACAATGTATCTACACTTCGCGGCCATCTCTGCATCTTTCGGGTGGCCGCGGCCAAGCTCCCAGTCCTCGGCGCAGAGAATCCATTGTGAATATGTAAACCCGTCGAGGAGCGTGTATCCCATACCGGGAAATTTGGAACCACCTGGATACATTAGACCCCGCAATGATTGCAGCGGCATCCTCGACAGTTGCTCGATTGTCCTCATGATTCGAGGCACTCGATTTCGTCGGCGGTCATGTCGCTGCCAACCGGCAGCGTGTCAAGGTCGTCCTGCGTCGGGCAGCGCACTGGCTCTCCGGCGCGATAAACCATGCTAATCGAGCCGTCTGAGCTGAATCGGATTTCTTCTTCGCGTTGTGCCGGCAGGGCGCGGGCCGCATTGGTCTCTTTGGCCTTCACGTCGTATTTAGCCATGATTTTTTTACCCGACTTTTACGGCCTGGGTCCGGCCGGGTCACTCCGACATTGCCGAGTCGGCCGGTTGCGGCGTTGTGCCGCGTCGCATGATTACGCACGAGCGAAGCAACCTGAGAGCCTGACTGAGTAGCTGTGCCGGTACTCGACTCGCGAGCCGCAACCCGTGTCTACCTGCGAGCGAATCGCAGCGGTCAACAGGTGTACCCTAAGCTCGTCTGTGCTGCCGGTCGTGGCATCCGTCAGGTTCAGGTTGGTTCGTTCGTGCGTCATGTCCCAATTTTACCAACATCGGCAATTATGTCAACCGGAAAACACACAAAATTCAAAGATTTTTCCAAAATCGTCATTTTCCGCAGATAATTGCAGCCTTTTCGAGTGCCGCCAGCCTGACGAAAGTGGACAATTCGCGAGAATCAGCCTTTGCCGCAGCTTCGATCCTCTCACGTTCTTCGTCGGTCAGACGCAAGGCCAGCCGGTCATTGCGTGGACCATCTTCGGAAATCGGACGGCCGCGTTTGCGGCGAGATTGGCGGGGTTGATGTTTTTTGGGTGGCATATGGAATCCCTTCTGATTTTGCATGACGATAAACACACGAAATCAGTATCGTCCCCGAACGTGAGAAAGTCAAGCCCCTTCTAGATTCGACAACACGCCTGCCAGACGGATAGAATCGACACACGAAAGGATGCACAATGCCAGAGCACGAATTCGATTCATCCATGACCTGCAGCTACTGCGGTGTTTCGGAGTTTGGCACGAAACGCGGTGAACAATGTCCATCGCGCACTCCGGCGGCGATATCTGCCGAACGAGAGCGAAAAATCCGAGAGCGATTGCAGGAAGACGCCGAAGCCGAGATCGCTCGCGGACAGGGCGCAATGGCCTTCTTGCTTGGATTTCCTGATAAGCCGTCAACTATCGGGGCGGGCGAGCGGTATGGCGTGTACTGGGCATCTGGCTATCAGGGAGCTAGACTGCGGTTGCACGATGAACTGAAGTCTGCCGCAAATCATTGACGCCTCGCAGCTAGCACGCTCGCCGGGCAGTGCGTAGAATTCTGGAATCATGGGAATCTGCTGGTACTGCTATTGGGGTTGGCCGAAGGCTGTTGCCGATATCTATCTCGAAGCTCTTGCGGCGCTCAACGGCGACGAAACGCTTCTCAAATTCGGCCCTGCACACATCGTTTGGTCCGACGAGAATTTCGACGGCGCCCAATGGTGCCTGGACCACTTCGACGAATACCGCCGCGAAGAATACAGCGATGCCGAACATGAAATAGTTCGCGAGTCTCTGCGAAAGCTGCTGCTTGTGCCGGAAGAACTCCGCGATTGCGTGCCGCATGATTACGACGACGAACACCCGGAGAACTTTCCGCCTCCGGCGGGAGTCGAGGTCATTCGCAAGGAATCATTCTGAACATGACCGAATTGCAAAAAGACTCGTCCATCCCTATCGACGGCATCCACAGCGCTCCAGTTGCGCCCATCGACATCAAGAAGGGCGACACGCTCAGGATGACTGTCGCAGGCGGCGAACCGCAGAAGATCCTGTCGATCGAGCGCGATGGGGAAGTGATCTGGCGGGAATCAGAAGACGCTTGACGCGAGCCGTGGCGCCGGGGCAGAATGCGGGGCATGAAGCTCGACCGCTGCTATTGTCAGCATTGCAAATCCGAAGGCCCGGCGCTGGGTAAAGGGCTCGTCTGGAACTGCACTAAATGCGGATCGCAGACTAAGCCGCCGGAATCTGCAATCACGGCGTATTGGATCGTGCTGGCGATTATTGCCGGGGCGATGGTTGTGTGGCTGGTAAAGTGGTGGCTGGGATGATTGCCAGCCGTTATTGCCGATCCTGTGGCCAACAGCGGGCCGCAGAATGGAGCGGCCCGAACCACGGCAAGCATTTCGTGCTGACGCTCGTCACCGCCGGGCTGTGGCTCTGGATCTGGCTGCCGCTCGCTTTGTTCGGCGGAAAGTGGATCTGCCGAGAATGCGGATCGACTTGCCGAGAAACATCAAGGACGACGCTCGCGGGATCTCTGGCGAAGCTGGCTTTTTGGTTGTTCGCGCTGGCGTTTTTCGCATGTGCGGCGTGGCTGGCCTGGAAAGTTAATCACGGGGGCTGAGCGTCACTTCCCGGCGGACATGCCGCGCTGGGCGAAGTTCAGCACGTTAAGCCGCTTTGTGATTCAGCATCATCGCCACAATAATACACACCCCCAGCCCGCACGCTTCCGCAAAGAACAGTTCGTCGACTTCTCGCGGCAACAAAAGGCGAGCCGCGAGAATCGCGCCAGTCAGCGCAGGATACCATGCCCGCAGGGCCTGTCTCGTCGTTGGCCACTTCATTTGGCCACCAGAGATTGAACAAGAGTCGATTCCTTAACCTGCTTCGACGTGCGATCGTAGAACGTGACCTTGATCTGGATGGCACCCAGAGGAATTGGCCCGTCGTCTGAATTCGGCCAGCCGATTTCAGAGGCGTTATCGGTTATCCCGTCGAGGTCGTCATCGATGTTGGCATTTCCGGGTCTTTTGTCCAGTCCGAAGCTGAACGGCCGGAATGGCGGGCAATCGCGAATGCCGTCGTTGTCGTGATCGAGCATCGGGTTCCAGGTCTCGTACCGATTCACGTTCGCCGCTGCGTTCTGGTAGCGTGGATTTGGATAAGAGTATGCGTTCAGCGTCGAAAGCAGCGTCGGGGCCGACGGCACGTTTTGGTACTTCATCGTGACTGGCACATTCGATGGACCAGCAGTGCGCCCGGTCCCTGCATTCGGCCCAGCGCAATAAAATCCGGTCAATCCGAGATGCCCGATATCGCGAAAGTCGCCATCGTCAGAATTTGGCCAGCCAAGTTCGGAGTTGTCATCAATCGTTCCGTTGTTGTCGTCGTCAATGCCGGCAATGCCCGGTGCCTCATCTGGACCTGGCGAACCTGCGGGATCGAAAACCTTGATGTCGAATTTCAGGACGTTCGTCATCAGTACGTCTTCTCCGCCGCGTGGTCCTATGAAGTTGCTCACCAGTCCGGTCGTCGTATTGAAGTTCAGGAACGTGTTGTTGTTGGTCGGGTCGGTCGAGACATTTCCGGGATAGCCGAAGTTTACGGCAGACGTTTCCGCGTGCGTGAACCGGCCAATGAAAAACGTTGAGCTGGCCGGGGTTCCGGCCGGACCAGTCGAGATGAATTCTCGCGGCAGCCCGTAGGTCGGCCCCGGAACGGGATTGCCGCCAACAGTCACGATCGACGAATCGAATCCGAAGCGATACGCAGGATTTCCCAGTACGAATGGATTTATAACTGTTGTCGTCGCGCTCAGGCTGTTTGTCTGCGTGCCTACACCATGAAATCGCATCATGGACGTGCGCCCGTCGAAGTAAGCCGAGTAATCGAAGTCTGTCAAGAAATTGCGAGTGCCGTTCGTGTACGTCGCTAGACTCAATGCGGCTGATGGCGCTGGAGGAATCAGACCGTCAGTCGTTGGCGTTCCGTCAACAGGGTTTGGCGTGACGTTCGGCTGGCGAATGAGGACGACACGACGATACAGCGTGCCTCGCCGTAGGAAATAGCAGACTTCGGCATACTGCGAATCACCTACTCCGTTCGGCATGCCCTGAAGGTCGTCGAACTCCGGTTGGTTCGGATAATACTGCTGACCGTTGCCGGGCGAATTTGCCGATTGAAGCGTGCCAGCGCCTGGAGTCGGATATGGCGACGCGCCGGGGGTTGGATTGCCGGGACCGAAGCTACCGGAACTATCTGGAAAAACCGTTGCGGCTTTGCCGAAATAGGCTTCAGACGATCCGGCCGGAAACCGGACGGTCATCGCGAGCACGTCATCGGTATCGTCATTCGGGTCGTTCTCGGAAATGTAGAAGTAACCGTCGCGATTCGTGAACGGAGTTGGCAGGCCGTCAATTTCGTCTGGTCCGAACGGGATCATATTCCGAAACGTGCGGTACGGTCTCGTCAAGTCGTTCTTGTCCTGCGTGTTGCTGTTAAGGTCGTTGCGCAGTCGAGTCAGCACCAGCCGCACACGCTGGTCATTCTCGGCCAGCCCCTTCTGTGTCGACATGGCGTTTGTGGCCATTTGAAAGATCGTGGCAAACAGCGTCATCATCAGTATGACCAGCGCTACGGCGACGAGCATTTCGACTAGCGTGAAGCCGGCGCGGCGTTGACCGACCGCTTCCTCAAGTGATTCGATATGCCGTCGCTTTAATTCCAGCCGCGTTTCATACGACATGCTCGATTGCGGTATACGAAGAAATCGCAGATATGCCTCGACTCGCTCGCGTAGCGTCGTGTCGCCAACATCGTCCGCTTCTCGTTCCGTCATTCGATTCATTGCGATCATGTGGCACCTGTAAAAGTAAATGCCGGCGCAAAACTTGGAAGAGTCTCGCGCCGGCAAGTTGGGGCCGGTAAAGGCCCGCTCGTTTGGCATGCGTCTTCCACCGCACGCCGGTCTAAACGCTAGGATACCGCCAGTGGTTCACGAATCGCAAGCATTTCTTTTCCGTAAGGCTTCAATCCGCATTTTTCCAGCGATTTTCGCCAGTGTTTCAGTGATAGCGTGATGTTGTCTCGCCAAAAATCCAAGTTATATAGATGGGCCGTGTTCGCATTGTCATAGAACAGACAGCCCGATTCCTCAACCGGCACGATTCCCGGCCACGCCTCGACCCCCATGAAATCCTGGTTTATGTTGCGCCAGTCAAGTTCCCCGAAGATCCGCGAATTCCGAAACGTGAACCACGTCCCGGCATAGTGCCAGTTGTGATAACCGGGGAACGACCAGAGCCCATGACTGCGAAAGGCGCCCACGATGTTCTTGCCGCTGGCGAAAAGGCATTCGAGCAACTGCGGATAGTCAAGATTTGCCGCTGCCATGCCGTCGCACCAAAGATGCGAGGCGTGCCCGTCTGGTTGCGTTGCCCCCTTGCAATGCACGTAGGTCGTGAACTCGTCTGGATCGCGAGACTCGACGCGCTCCAGCATTGGCACGAACGACGCGACCTCCTGCAACGGCCGGTCGTTCGGCTTGATGATGATTTCGCAATCCGCTGGCCATTCTCTCGCCACTTCAGCCGGGGCGCTGCAACATTCGTCATGCGCGATTGTGATGATCTTGCGGCCGGTGAATTGACCCCAAGCCCGCTCCAGATGGCGCAGGGTTCGCCGCCACTTGCCGGATTTGCGTGGGTAGCAATGCACGATCAGGTTGCGGATCACTGTCCAACCCTCCGCAGAACGGTCAGCCCGTGGCTGTTTCGGTACTCGGCCACGATCCGCCATTCGGAATGCGCCGCAAGAAACTGGTTGATTGCCGGCGCGAGCCCCCGGCCGCCGTCTTCCCCTACGTCACCGAACGTCACGGTATCATGCAGCACGATCCAACGTCTGACATTCACGGAGTGCCGTTCAAGTTCTGCTGACAACTGCGCGAACGTGTGCAAGCTGTCGATTAAAAGCAGATCGGTCGGCACGATGTCGATTGTCAGCGTGTCTGCCTGATGAATGTCGAACAGAGTTTTTCCGGCGAACGGCTTTAGTGCTTCAGCCGCTGGCGACGGGGCAATATCGAACGTCTCCAACGTGTCAGGCTGCGCCGCCAGGAATGCGGTAGTCGAAACGGCGTGGCTCGTTCCAAACTCTGTCACATTTTCGCATTCGCTGGCCAGCAGCCGCAACGTCGGACAGTGTTCACCGATGTTCGGACCGGAGCGCCAGGCTTTGAAGTAGAGGTCTTCGATGCTCATTGAACCAGCTCCACGCGACAGCCAGGGCAGCGTTGTCGAATGATGTCAGCCTGTTGCGGCACGTCTTCGTAGAATTCGGTCACGCCCAGCAGGTTTATCATCATGGCCTTCCACTCGCCGGCGGATTGATGATCTCCGTCAACGCCGTTCGGCCGGCAGTAAACCGCTGAACAGATTCCGACTTCAATCAGAGTTCTCGGGAATTCGTGAATCCGCCGGCCCGTGATGACCACGTAGGGATGAACCGGCTGCACCTTTCGGGGCACGAGTACGCCGTCAACATCATAACCGCGAAGAATGCTCATCGTCGCCACCATAGCCACGATAGAATTTTGTTCAGAAAAATACGCCACCGCGGAACTTCACAGCCTCCTTTACGTGGCTGTCAATATCGAATCGTGCGAATCATTTTTTTCTCCACGGCCAGCAAATCGGCCAAAGCGGGAATCGAGAGTTGAGCCGCGCCTTGCGGGAATTGCAGGTAGAGCACGGCACAATGCGGCCAAACGTCACGATGCGAATCAGCCACGCGAGTAAATCGCCAAGGCCGATCTTGAATTGCGGAATGTGGCCTTCCTCGTGATAACACGGCGACTTGCCTTGCTCGTACCCGAGGTAGTAGTCAAGTCTCGTTTTGCAGAGATGGAAGTAGTGTTCATTTTTTGGGCATCCTGGATGCCGGGAACACGCAAAGGGGAATTCAGTCGGCACGCATTCGCATGGCGAACCTTCGTCGAGGGAAGCCGCTTTAATTATTTTGTCGCAGCAGCTCATAGTGTGATCGTGACCGTTAGGCTCTTGCCAGTGCATGTATCGATGCCGGTAATGGCAATCGAAAATGGAACACATTGCACGACGATTGTTGCAGCGACCGAGGGAGAAAATGTCGTTCCGTTGCTGCAAAAATCTACCGGATCGAGTCCGCATGTGCCTGCTTGATTCTCGAAGAAAAAAGTGTAACAGAATCCATCAGTGCACGTGTTGCCGACGGTGACACACGGCTTATCGCATTCAAAATGAACCGGAAAAGTCGCGTGGCTCACCGAGTCCGTAAATAAACCCGACCAACCACCAAATGCGCGAGTAAGTACGACTGTGGCGTTTCCGCCGGTAAAGTTATGCGTTGTTGCCGCCGGCCCAGAAGCAGTGGCGTGCAAATTCGACGTTCCGAGTCCGCAGCACGCAATTGGCGCTGACGGCGGCGAGGACGGGGCGGAGCAGCACTGGCAATTCCTGACAAACGACGTGCCCTTCCCCCACTGCGGAGGCCACGGCAAACCGAGCCATCTGGATAACGCTAGGCTGGGCACGTATCGGTCTCCACGGCGAACCAGTTGACGCCCGAATTGGTTTTCGAGATCCAGCATTCCACCATTGCGTTCGCTGCAATCGCGCCGAATCGGGCGAGCACGCTGCCCATCGTGACGCTCGAATCCGTTTCGCTGCCGAATGTTCCGGTGAAAATGTTGATCGTTCCCGTGCTGCCCTTAGCAATTTGAGAGCCAGCATTTTTTCCGTAGAAGTGATCCATTGAAACAGCCTCGACCAGCGCATAATGATTCGTCGAATCATAAACGTCGATGATCCGGAACCCGCCGGTGTTTTTCTTCAGCAGATATGTCCCTGACCTCGGCCCCCAGGCATCCCCAGCAGCCGGCGTGCCGTCAGAATTGTCATACGCCGCGATAAACCGATTCGGCCCCCAGGGGCCGATCCCCTGCGCAGCGCCGCCCTTGCCGTGCGTCACGCCATCCTCGTTAGCAATCAGGAAGTTCGTCTGGCAACCGTAGGTATCCGGGCGCTTGCCGTTGATGATGAGTCCCGAACTGGTCGAGTGCGTGCCGTTGTGGAGCATGATGCCGAACGCCGGGCAGTCAGCAGATGCCTCGCCGTTCCAAAGGCCGACGACGGACAGGTCGTCGCCTCCGACGATGCCCTGCGGGCGCGGTGTGCGGTCGTTGATGCGGTCCCCGGCCTCGATGGTGCGCGCAGCCCTCGCCACGCGATTGAAGTCGTCCATCGAGCCAAAGCCAATGATCTTCGTGCCCATCGTTACTGCTCCGCAATGCGGGCCTTCAGCGAGTGCAGGCAAAGCTCATAAGTGTCGGCCGCGGACGTTTTCTCGATGTGCGCCAGCAGGAAGAACGGCCCCACTGCGGCATTCACGTTAAACACGGTCGAGGCCAGCACGAGCGCCCCGTTGACGTAGATTTGCACGTCAGCCGGATTGCGCATATCAAACCAGACGTAAACGCGGTTTGCGACCGCCGAGCCTTCGGTGTAGGTCTTTGTCGAGTCTGTTGCCGTGACGGTCGTTGTGCCATCCTTCGACTGAAAGTTGATCGCGGTATTATTCGCGTCCAAATGGCAGAAGACGTGCTCCGTAATCGAATCGGCGTCTGTGGCGTGAGTCGCATTGGCCACGCCGATTGACACGTCAACGACGGTTCCGGCGCCGTCGGATGGCACCGTAAAGACCGCTTCGACAATCGCATTCGCCGCCACTGCAAAGCCGTCCACGCTCAAGATGTCGAGCTTCTGCGCTTCGCTGGTCGAGCTTATGACGAAGTTGCTCGCGCCACCACGGCGGAAGACGCCCATCGTGTTCCAGCCTTGCGTTCCCACTGGCACCGTAAGCACGGCATCTCGGGTTACATCGACTGTCCAGCTTGGCCGCACGTTGAGATTAACGTCAACCTGCGTACTCGTGCTGGTCTGGTCGCCCACGGCCGTACCCACGAAAAAGTCACGATCGTTGACCGGCAGATACGTCGCCGAGCTTGCGGAATGATCCCAATAGACTTCGCCGCCGGAGAGAATGACGACGCCCGACGTTTTCGTCAGCCGCGCCACACCAGCAACCTGGATCTGCCCAGGATCTCCGGCCGTGACGCTGTTCGGCGCATATCCAGCGCGACCGTCATTGAGCTGGACGACCTGCCCTTGCGACAGCGAATTCTCGGCAATGATGTCCAGCAGATCAGAACTGTGTCGCGCGGTCGCATCGGCCATGATTCATTCTCCCTTAGATATTTAGTCCCGGCAGAACGGAAAAGTCTGCCGCTTCGATAACGTCAAAACTCAATTCCACCGCGTTGTCCGGAGACGGGTTGTCGAGTCGTTTTCCGTTGCCGTCCAACGGCCACGGCCGCTTGACTTCTTTGGGTGGAACGGCATCGTCTTTAATGGCAATGCGCTTCGTGTCGTCATTCGGATCGAGCTGCCGCATCCCCTGGTCGAGCAACTTCAGCGCCCACGTCTCGCGGCGAAATTCCAACGTATAGGCGAAGACGAAATATTCGACAATGCGCGTACCTCCCTCGCCGTCATCAAGGGTTGCCGACTGAAGTTCGCTGATGTCCATATCAGACACTCTCGCGACCTGCGAGTCGACCGGAACGCCCTGGATTGTGAACGGCCCAGAATTGATCGGGCCACCTTCTCCGAATTCCAGAATGAAAGTAGGTATCGCCGGCACGTTTGTCGTCACTGTAGCGGTCCAGCGGAATAGCTCCTTCTCTGGAGGCGGGTCGAAATATTCGCCCGCAGAATTCATAATGGCCTGGCCATCCACGTCTTTGTGGATGGCCTTGTTGTATTTGCTGGTCTTCCACTTATATGTCGACGGCCTGTCAAGCGGATTTGGCGATGCCTGCTGATTCTTCTCCTGCTGTCCGACTGGCTCGCTGGAATATTCTGCCGAAACGATGTAGTGCAGTGGGCTCTTTTTGTCCTGCGCAATTGAAATCTGGCGGCAGAGCAGCGGAATCAGCGAATTGACGCCGAAGATGCTGGTCACGTAGGGGATCGGCAGGATGTTATTCGACCAGCCATATTGAGTGATCGAGTAATCAGTCTCATATCGGCTCGTCGAGCAGCACAGCCATTCCTTTGTAGCTTTGTGCTCCAACGGCTTTCCAAAGTCGCTCTTGCGCCCACTGAGCGGCCGGATGTATTGGATGGTCATACGCCCCCCACGCCGAACTCGATTTCTCCCAAGCCTTGGATCCCTAACGCCATGTCGCCAAGAAATCCAACAGCCTCCTCTGAGGCGTCGGCATTTCGTTCGGCTGCCGCCAAAATCTGCTCCTGCGTAGTGTCGCCCTTCGATCGCATTGCCGAGAAGATGTTGGACAGCGCCTCTTTGCTGTTGAACTGGACGGCCTCGACGGCCTTTATTTCCGATCCAGCCTTTGCGCCCGGAAGTTCCGGCGCTATCTTTCCGCCCTTGCGTTCTGCATCGCGCTTTTTCTGGTCGCGATCGCCCTCAACCTGCCCGATATCGCCGAGCAGTTTGTCTCGCCGCTCGCGGAGCTGGTCAGCCAGCCCGCCGCCCGGTTCGGCAAATCCAGCGAGGGCGTCTCTGCGCGTTCTATCGAATGCCGCGCCGAACTCGGAAAATGGATTTTTCGCCTCAGCCGTGTCGGCCTGAGAGGCGAGCGTGGACATGAAGGCATCGGCAAACGAACTTGCCGCATCTTTGAAGTTGCCGGATTTGACTTTCTGCCAACCCGCCTCCATGCCAGCGATCAGCGCCTGAAATACGTTGCCAATTTCCTTGAATCCGCCCATTACATTATCGGCGAACGCGCCGAATCCAGCTTTTGCCCCTTCCCAAATCGCAATGATATCCGCGCCCAGCTCCTGAAACACGCCTTGCATTCCGGGCACAGCGTCGATAATTGCCAGCTCCATGTTCACGCCGGCAAGTTCAAAAATTGAATTGAAATTGCGAAACGTCATCGCAACTTCTTCTCCGAACGCCTTGAATTGTTCGGTAGCGTTCTGGATCGGCGTGGCCCAGTCCGTGACGACGGAAACGACTTCTTTCAAGACCGGCAGCAGCGCAAAGCCGATGTTTTCCGAAATGTCTCCAATGATGTTCTGGACTTGCTTAAACGGGCTGGCCATCGCTTCCGCGGCACCGCCGAACTTCGATTGCATCGCGTCCAGAATAACCCTCTGCGCGCCGACCAGATCGCCCTGTTTCTGGAGAGTGGCAACCTGTTTTTTCTGTTCTTCCGAGAGCTGCACGCCTGAGCGCGCCAGCTTCGCCATGCCGTTGACGGGATCATTGAGCGCCTTGCCAATGAGCATAATGGCAGAGGGCAGGTCCGTCTCCATAACCGTCGCCATGTCCATCGCGCCTTTGACGGCATCCTTGAACACATCGCCACGGATATTCGTGAATGTGGCCAGCATCGCAGCCGCAGCCGTCGTGGCGTCATCCTCGAAATTGGTTGTCTTCTGGAGCTGGCCGGCGAAGTCCTGCATTTCCTTAGTCGTAATTCCGGCAGCGCCACCCGTCGCATCGACAACTGCCTGAAACTTCTTGGCTGCCGCCGCGGCCTCTCGCGCCGAATCCACGACATGCTTAAATGCAAACGCGCCGGCGATTGGAGCTACAATCGACATAAGCGGAGCGAAGGCGCCGGAGATCTTGCCGATATTCGATTTCACGTCGGCCGCAAATGAGGCCGTCTGCTTGCGCATGTCAGCGACAGGCTTTGTGAAGCCCTGCGTGTTGGCCAAAAAGTTGGCCACCAAATTTCCGACTGAGGCCATTACTTAATCAACCCCGGAAACATCTGTGCCATTGACGCCGCCGCCGCATTGGGCGACACAAATTCGTCCGATTTCTGTTCATCTTCGCCGGCCATGTACTGAATGAGTTTGTTCGGGTCGGGCGGCTCGCCAACCGTGAGCGCCCCCATGATGTTCGCCGTGTTCCAGGCGTCCCGCATGTCGGCGCGCTTATCGCCCCACGGTTCGATCTTGGCATAAGCCTGAAGCACACGCAGGTCATGAAAGGTCAATTCCTCAAGCAGTTGTTGCCATTTGCTCAAGCGACCCTCTGACAGCGCCAGGCGCATCACGAACAGAATCAGGGGGTCGCGTCGGAGTTTTTTTCGAGTGCCGCCACGGACTTGGATTTAGCGAGATTGCCGATCTTGTCACACAGCCCAGGAATGAGGTCCATCGGAACGTCATTGATCGCCGGGTCTTCAGGATTCGCGAACATCTGCTTGCCGTCGTCCTCCAGCATCGCGCTTCCGAGAATGAAGTTCATCGACTCCTGATGCTTTCCGGCTTCGCTCAGTGCCGTGACCTGAATCGTCTCCGCGATTGTCAGTGCCCTGACCGTAAATTCTTCGCCGTTGACTTCCACTTTACAGGGCCGTTTTTTTAATAGCCGTTCTCGTGCCGTCACTTGTCGTCCTCCTCGTCTTCATCGTCTTGTGCTTTGGCAGCAGCCTGCGCCGCCTTGAAATTCGGCCCCGGCTTCTTCGTGCCGTCCGCGTTGTACCCCGCCATGATTCCGGCGTCGAAATCGGAGAAGTCATCGGGATGGATGCCCAGCGCCAGCCGTTCGTAAGCCTTCTTCGCCAGCCGAATCATTTCGGGCGTCATGCCCGCGGCGATGCGGCATTCCTCGTCGGCAGGCACAGCCACGCCCATCTCGACCAACATGAAGCAGTTTTTCTCTTCGAGGATTGCTCCGCGCTTGAAAAACGGCACGTCCTGCATGCGCTTGTTGCGCATGACGTTTCGATATTCCCAGGCCGGTTCATGCCCTGGCGGCAAGTGGACCAGCGAAACCTCGATGTCGTCGCGGATGATTTCGCACTTCATTCAGTCACCAATTATGGGTGTGAAAATCCGGGATCTCCGGTGATGTCGATGTCGAATTTGCCCTTGAGCCCGCTGCCCATGTCGACTGTGACTCCGAATCCGACAGCCGCAGCAGTGAAAGCCATAACCGTCGTTCCGGCATCAACGAACGTCAGCGACATGGCATTCTGCGCGGCAGGGGTCGTCGAATAGCCCATGAGCCCGGTCAGGAACTTATGCCCGGCGAGATTCGGGTCATAGAACAGCTCGCCGGAGATTGCGCCGGGCGCTGAATATCCGGTAAGATCGAGCGTGTCGAAGACAGGGCCATCCAGCGTATTGGAATCATATGTATGCGCCTTCGCCCCGGAGTGCTCCAGGGAAATGACCTGCGCGACGGCGGTAAGCGATGCCGAGATGGTCTGCTTGAGCGTGGTGCCTTTGCTGACGACTTTTGCCATGACTCAAGACTCCTTAAAGTGTGACGCCCGTGGCGATTGGAACAACTTGCAGAACCGTCGTGCTGGACGCCCAGCCGACAAGGCAGGGAATGAATCCGGTCGTGTAATCCGAAACGAGCGTGATGGCTCCCGCTGTATCCGAGAGAATGTAGAATTTTCCGGCGACCAGCGTCCCGCCGATCGTGATGGGGCCAGCGCTCAAATAGTCCACCGGCTGGCCAGTCAGCGCGGCGTGCAACGCGAAGCCAGCAAACGTCGCCGTCAATGTGGTCCCGTTTCCGTCAGCCAGCTTGAGCACGCTGCCGTTGGCCGTGTCGATGTACAGGGCTTGTCCGGCAGTGATCGAAGCGCCGGCAGTCCCGAGAACTGTCGTAGCGCCAGAGCCCTTGAGCACCGATGCCGCAGTGATCGAAACATCATTGGCTGCCATTGTTATGTCCCATTCGTTGGCTGATGCTGGATCGTTACCGAAATCGACTGCACATGTTGCCTCTGATCGCCGCCCTGTTCCTCGACAACTTTGTCATATCTGCGGCTCTCAAAAATCACTGCCTTGATCGTGTCGCTTGGCCCTGCCGGTCCCGTGTAATCCTTGATGAAACTCTCAACCAAATCTCCTAGTTGTTCTGCCTCGGGGAAACTCCGCGAATAGCAGTCGAAATCGAACTCGTTGGACCGGAGCCCGTAAGTACCGTCGAGGGCGACAAGCGGATCCAGATCGGTCTGGCTGATGAGCACGAATGCAGGCACGACGCCTTGCGATGGATATTCATTGAAGACTCCCGAAAATGTGATTCCGCCGATCTTGCGCGGTTTGGCAATCGCCGTGATGTCCGACCGCGTCAGAAGCAATGAGCGTAGTCCTGTGGTGATGGGCATTCATGGCCTCGCCAGCCCCGCGAGTTTTTGTCGTGCCACGTCGATAATCTTCTGCATGACGCTGGCTTCAGAGCGCTGGAAGCCATCTTGGATGGGGTTCATCTGCGGCGGCATTGATCCTGTCGAACGCCCGCTCTTTTTCTGCGTGCGGTTCTTCGTTCCCAGGATGAACCACATTATATTCCGTGCGCCGATGCCGACTCCCGGCCGATTGCCGCGCTTGGCTTTCTGCTTCTCGGCCTGCGCTGCGATCCGCTTGGCCTTCATTCCGACAGCAGCCCCCGCCTTGGCCATGACGGTTCCCGTGCGCTGGCTCTTGCCGAACCGGGAGCCGATCGCTTTCTTGGCATCCTTCATGTTTGCCGGAACAGCCGCCTTCATCGCCTTGGCAGCGGCGCGCAGTCCGGCCGAGATCGCCGGGCGCATGACTTTCTTGACGGCCCCGGCTTCCATGCTAGCCAGTATCTTGTCGATCGCCTTGTCGCCGGTCACGAGGTTCACGAGCCCTCCTTGACTTCGATGCAAGCGAAGACGAGGGAATGGTCGTTCTCGTCGATGTTGCGCGGCGGTTCGGCAATGTTCAGGGTGCGACCCTTGAACACGATCTTCATCTTCTCTGTGATTCTGCTTGAATCGCTGTTGAACAACATTTCGACCTGGTGGGTGATGTCTGCTGCCACCTGCTCCCGGCGAAAGAACTCCCTGCTTCCGCGCGGATTAACGGAGCACCACTGGCGGGTAAATATTTCCCAGTTTGTTGAATCGCTCTCATCGACATGGCCGCTGGCATCCGGCACGGATGACGTTTTCAGGCGCTTCACAATCACCAGATCATTGCGGACTCCGGCGGGCGCAGGTGTAAGTTGCGGTGCATACATCAGTAAAACGTCCTGTAACTGTTCAGGTCCAAGAGCGCTTTGGCTGCAAATGCGATTTCCCCTGTCGCCATTCCCGTCGCTTCCCGGTTGCGATACCAATGTGCGACGAGAAGCAGAATCGCCTGCCGAGTCGTTATCGGCACGGAATCGCCAGTCGAGCCCCAACCTGTGACGTAGGTCACTGTGACATCGTTGATGTAGCAGCGAGTGGCGGGCCACGGCAGAGTGAATGCCGGGACGATTCTGGCGGGCTTGGAATAAACGTCGGCAGTATATTGCGTCGTCGGAGTGAGCGTCTGCGTGGCGCCCGACGTGTCCACATATTGAAGCGTTGTGACTGACTGCACTGGATTCGGCCACAGTTCGATCGCTTTCCCGCAGGGGAACCGATCCAGCCGCATTACATGCGTAGCCGAGATAAGCTGCGACCACTGATATTCCTGCGCATAGGCAGTAGCGGCAGCAATCAGCGATTGAACCTCTGTGTCCTCGTCCGATCCGCTGATCCGCGCATGCAGCTTCGCCTCGTCCAGCGTCACGGGATAATCCGTGGGTGCTGTCGAGACGACAACCGATTCTGGCTTGAGGTGCGGATAAGGATACAATGATCGTCAGTCTCGCTTTTGCGTTTCCGGGTAATTGCGTTTTCGCCATTCGCCAACGTGATAGTGCTGCGGCTGCATGTGCGCGTCGAACTCCGACACCATCAATTCCAGGTGGCCAATGCTCACGTCCGGCGCGACATAGATGTTTTTCCCGGCCAGCCGCCACTGGTGCCAGAACCAGATATCGTCATCCAGTTTGTTGTCGTTCCATTCGCCGTTGATATCGGGCTGTCCCTTAAACCACGGCTTGGGAATGTCCCGCAGGGCGTCGACGCGGAGCAGAGTCAGCCCGAAGTGGGCCGTCGTCACGAGCATCGGTTCCCAGCCGACTTCTGTTTCCTTTTGGCCCGCCACGGTCATCAGCGGATAGTGCTGGCCGCGGCGCATCTGGATTGGAGCCAGCGCATCAATGTCCGGGCGCTTGCCGAACCAATCCATCATGCGACTCAGATGTTCCGGCTTGACCATCGAGTCATAGTCAATCGCCAGAATCCAGTCGATTCCGTCCTCCAGGGCTTCGCTGAAGGCTCGCTGCATACACTGGCCCCAGAACACGCCGTCAAACGTGCTGATGGGGATCTTGAACGGCCGCAGCGTGTCGACGATCGTCTGCCAGGCGTTGTTCCAGCCAATGCGCGGAACGGACATGACGGCGCGGATCTTGACTTCCTGCGTCTCGGGTTCGCTTGGCTGCGGCTTGAACGCCTCCAGATTGAGGCTGATCGGATGCGCCGCTGTGTCAGTATTCGGAGATTCCCAATGATTGATGTTCACGAGCCCGGCATTGACGAGATACGCCGCAAGTCGCCCTTCGTCGAACACGGATCGGTGAAAGTCTTCGTCGTTCTCCTGGCCACCCATGAGGTAGTACGGCCATGCTGGATCAAGGTCGGCAGTGCTGGAAATCTTGGCGAAGTCGGGGACACTCAGGCGAATTCTTCCGCCCGGCCTCAGAACGCGCTTCCATTCCTCCAGCGCCTTTGGGACGTCCCGAAACGAAAGGTGCTCCAGCATGTGCGAGCAGCGGATCTCGTCGACGGAATCGTCCGCATACTGCGGCAGCGGGAATGCTTCGGTTCCGAATCGACGGTCGATTGGCGTCCATCCTGGAATTATTGTCGGCCCTGCGCCGATATTCAGCTTGATCTCGCTCACAGAATCTCCGTCGCCGCAAACAGTAGATTGCAAATCGTTTTCGCGAGCGGTTCGTATCCTTTCTCGCGCCCCAATCTCTCAATTGCCTTGAATGTCGCCTGCCCCTGGCCGTCCGGTTCCGGCGTCCAGTCGGGCTTGTTTTCTGATCCGTAATCGAACTCGACCAATAACAACCGCGGCCGAAAATTTTCGAGCCCGTCCCAAATCCAGTAATCCTGTCCGTCAATGTCGATAACCCCGAAGTCGATGTCTGCCGGCACTCCGCATTCAGCTAGAATCAGATCGAGCGAACGCGGTGTGATGTGCTTCGGGATCGTCCAGATTGTTTCACTGCGGATTTTTTGCAGCCGGTCGTACTGCTCTGCGTCTCCTTCGATGAGTACAGTTTTCCAGCCTTGCTCGCGGAGCCGCGCCGTGTTCGAGAAAAAGGTTCCGTCAGCAGCGCCAACCTCGAAACACCAGCGATTGACAGACCCGAAATTTTCAAGACACGCCTCGATCAGCCCGTCTTCGCCGAACTGGCTGGTATAGTTAGCCCCGCGGCCGACCAAAAAGCCGGCGCGGGGCGATAAAATCTCGATCCCGTTGCCGTAAGGGACCATTACTTCGTAAACGCCGTGTCGTTCGTCGAGCCGATGAGCGCAGCCGTTCCGGGACTCGAAACTGCCAGTCGCCCAGTAATGCCAATGGCGCTGGCGGTGACGTTGTCATTGGTCGCAGTCGCCGTGGTCAGCGACAGACGCAAGTATCTCTTGCGCGTCTTCGTATCGACGTTCCAGACGATCTGGTGCGCTGTCGTGATATCGTGCGCCGTCAGGCTTAAATTGGAATCAAACGTGGCGAAGTTCGTCACCGTCGTATCGTCCGATTCGAGCAGCTTGATCGTCGGGCCAACGGCGCTCGTGTTAATCGCCGATGCCAGAGGAATGATGAACGTGGCATAGTCGGCGCCCAGCGTATCGAGATTCGCCGTGCGGGTCGCCGAGTTCGTCTGGCTCGCGGGAGCCAGCAGCATCGTGGTTTTTCGGTTCAGGGCACCAATCATCAGACAGTCTCCTTCTGGGATCGACGGGTTTTTGGTTTCTCGGCTTCTGTAACTTCGTCAGCGACCCATTCGGCCGTATGTTTGTGATTGACCAGCGCATCCATGACTCCGTAGTCCAGGGTCGAGACAATCGCCCCCGACTTGAACTGATGCCAGTCACGAGTAAACCGAATGGATCTCTGCATGATTTCCCTCGCTACGATCAGGCGGTGGCAAGCCCGACGATCGGGCCTGCCGCGGACGCCGTTCCGCAGCCGTGGACGTTCAAGTCAAACCGCTCCGTGCCACGAATCGCGATCTGATTGCGCTCGAAAACGCTCTCGCTGTTGACGCTGGCGTGCTCGCTGAACGCAATCGAGGTCTGCATACGGTCTCCGAACACGGCTCCCAGCGAGAAGTCGCCCAGGAGGCACATGACACCCGTCGTAGCGGTTGCGGACGGCATGACCTGCGAGAACGTGACCGGATATCCCAGGAACAATGGACGCGGGCGGCGATCGCCGACAGAGACTTCGTTCGCCGTCACGCCGCCGGCAGCCAGTTCCAGCTTCTGCATGACCTGTGCGTAGAAGGTCTTGTGGGCGACCCAGGTCGTATTCGGAGTGTCCGCAAACTGCGGGAGCACGCTCACGACCTTGTTGAAGTCCGCCAGAACCATTGCAGACCATGTGTTACTGCTCCCCTGGATGACCTTGCCGAGCGAGTCGGTTCCCGCATTGTCAACATCGTCAAGCTGCTTGGTGCAACCATAGATGCCGGCGTAGGTGCTGGTTCCGTCTCCGACGAATCCGCAGAGGTCCTCTTTGTTGGAGAAGGCATATGACATTTCGCCGGCGAGCGTGTCGCCGATGCTGATAACGGCGTCCATCGACAATTGAGCCGACATGCGCGAGAGGCACACGAGGTCTTTGGCGATGAGCTGCACGTCCTGCCATGTCATATTGGATTCGGTGGCAGCGGCATTTTCCGCGACGAAATAGGCCGTCAAGCCCGTCAGCCGCTTGGGAATGTGCTTCGTGTCGCTCGTCATCGCCTCGCGGCCGAACAATTGCCGCACGATGCCATAGCGTTCGCGGAGCACGATTAGGTCGGAAGAGAATTCTTCGGGAACCAAGACGTTTCCGCCGGTCGTGCCGTCGGTTTCCCCGTGGGCCGTATTGAGCACGTCGCCCATGTAGTTGCTGACGAACTCGCGGGCCTGCCGGAAGTTGTACCGACCGGGCAAGTCCTGCGCCAACTTGGCCAGCGCCCACATGCCGAACCGATAGGCACGCTCGTTACCGTTCATCCCGTCGATGACGCCGGTGAAATTCCGGGGGGAACCGACGCGGAGGGCTCGGGCGGGGATCTTGAACCGGACGCGGGCTTCGCCGTTGTCGGCCGTATTCGGGTCAACCTGCTGGCCGGGAACCGTCTTGACGATCTGGGCAGCGGGAGCAGCCGCGGCGGCAGCCGCACGGCGGGGCAGGACGGCCGGCTGGAGCAGTTCGGCGCGGCCGGCACGCGAGGCACGCATTTCAGCGTCCTTTTCGAGCTGCAACTTCTCGGCAATCAAGGCGTCGAATTCGCCCTTGAGCGTGGCGTAAGATTCGCGCTGCTCCTGAGAAAACTGGCCGCTGTTTTCCAATTCTGCGGAACGTTCGATTTCGTCCTGCGCGGTGTCGATTTCGCGGCAACGGGCGATGATTTCCTGAATGCGTTTTTCCACGGCTGTTCTCCGGTTTAAGCCGGTGACAGCCGCGAAAATGAAAACGCCGGCGAGGCACCGGCAGGTTTCTGATTGAAACTCTGTCGGTAACTCGCCGGCGCAGTCGCGTCAGTCGGAGCTAATTTCCTGCGATCCCATGTGCCGCAGTCGCGTCACCAAGAATCGGCGGATTTGTGTGTTGACGATCAGTTTCGTTTCAGGCGAAACCTTGTCAAGCGGTCTTTCTAAGAATTTTGTTCACGGTGTTCTTCGAGACAGCGACACATCGAGCAATCTCCTTCGCCGGCTGTCCAGCGCGTGCCATTTCGACGATGCGTTGACGCTCACGGTCAGTCAGCGGCCTCCCAGGCGTGGCCATTCCTAGTCCTCCAGAGTCGGTTCTGCAATATGCGCTCGGTAATCCAGAACGCCCACCTTGAAATTCGACTCCATCCGCCGGACATAGGCCGCGAACGCCAGCTTGAGCTTGATCCGCTGGTTTCGCAGGCGCAGGTTCTCGCGCACGAGGCGGATGTTGTCCTCTTGGAAATCGGCTAGAAGCTGGTCCTGGGTTCTCATGCCACCTCCTCGCCCATCGGCATCAGGTCGTCTTCGCAGCAGTCCTCCAGCATGGTTCCGTCTGCCTGCATGACGCAGTACATATAGCCCAGAGTCGAGGATCGGACTTCCCCTTGGCCGACCGGCTGACCGTCTTCCATGACCTTGACCATGTCGCCTACGTCATACATGGGACCGCCCTGCGCCAATGGCTTTGATCGGGAACCAGTCGATGCGTTCTCTTTCTGCGGCAGATGCGTCTCAAGATGGGCCTGCGCCTTGGCTCTGTCGGAAGCGGACATGCCCTGCACTTGGTTGAGCCGGGACAGTGCGGCGCGGACGCCTTCGAGGCTTGGTTTTCCTGCGCTCGAATGATTCGGGCCGAAGTGATGCCCCAGGTGCAGGTTTCCGAAGGACGCGAGGTCCGAATACCACGCGAAATATTTGGCGTACTGGCGTCGTTGCGAATCGTCCAGCGCAGCCCATCCCTTATCGGTGAAATCTTCGGCGCGGAGTTTGTTCCACGCCCCTTCGACGCCAGTTCCGTTTCCGCCTGGCGGGTTTTCGGGAACGACGTTTCTAGCTGCTGTCAGCGCCGTAGGGGCGAAGAGTTCGCGTCGGGAGCGAATTCGCTGCAACTTAGCCGACTCGACATAGGATAATCGCTGTTCGGCTTCGGATCGCAGGTCGGCAGCACCCATCGCAATCGGATTGCCGTTCTTCAGCGACAGAATCTCGTCGATAAATCCGGCATCCTTCGCCTCTCGCGCGGTAAATACCGTGCCGTCCGTCTTGCCCTTCATCAGCGACATGATCTTGTCATAGGCTTTTCCGGTCTTGGCTTTGTAGGTCCGCGCGATCGCATCGTCAATCTTGGAGAGCCAGTTCTTCGCCTCATCCATCATGTCGACATTGCCGATGGCGATTACCGAGGCCCGATGGATGAACAGCTGCGCATTCTCGTACATTTGGAGTGGCTGGCCAGCCATTGCAATCACGCTGGCGGCCGATCCGGCCATTCCGTCAATGATGCACTTGACCGGCCCGTCGTGAGCCAGCAGGGCGTTGTGGATGGTGATTCCGTCATAGGCCAGACCGCCCGGCGAGTTCAGCCGCACATTGACCGCTTTCCCCCGATTGGATCGCAGGAATGCAGAGATGCTGCGCGCGTCGCATCCCTCGAATTGGTCCCCGATCTCGCCGTAGATTTCAATTTCGGCCGGGTCGTCATTCGTTGCGTTCTTGATGCCCACCCTGAACGACTGCGAACTAGCCGCTTTCTGCGCTTCTGCGGAAAGCTGGATTTCGATTAACTGGCGCATGTATCTGTCTCCTTTTTGATGACGTTTGCGGCATATTCGCCACCGAATGGCAATGTGACTACGTTTCCGGCTGGTCGTTCTTTTGGAGCAGGGGTTACTGACCATCCATCGCGCTTCCATTGCGCGAGTTTATCTTCCATTTCTCGGCGCGCTTGCGATGCATCGAATTTAACCGCACGCTCAGGCCGGACGAATATTCGCCTGAGATATGGCCAAATTCCGTTCACTGCCGCGATTAACAGAAAGCGTGTGGGCACGAACCAATTAAGAGTTCTCACGCCGCGCCTCCCTTCAGCAGTTCAGCCGCAAACCGCTTCGGCCTGTCAGCCCATTGGCTTGTGATTTGTTTGAACCTGTCATGCCGCTCCTTCGCATCCGCGTCGAACACCGGCTCTAGCGCAACCAGCGATTGTCTGCACCACTCCGAAGCGGCTTCATCTGGATTGAAACTGGCGGATTGCGTTCGCCTGAGAGCGATGGCGAACCGTTCCAGTTTGCCAGCCAGCTTGGGAGAAAACTCGGCGTAGAAACCGGAACGCCATCCGCCAAACGTCTTGGCAGATGCTTCGGCGCGGGACGCCCTGTCGCCTTGCCCGGATTCATAGAGCATCATGCCATTCAGGATCTCCTCGATCGCCAGTTGCAGCGCGTCGCGGCATTCTTGAACGACGGAATCGGTTTGCGTGTTCACGCCGACAGCAGCGATGCGAGCCATTTCGGACATTGACTCATGCATCGCAGGCTCTCGTTCGGCAAGAGCCTTTTGTGATTCGCAAAAGACCTCCGATGGCGTGGCCGTCCCTTCAATGGCGACCATGAGAGCGGCGTCACGCTCGGCAACTCGATCGGCTTCTTTCTCGGCACAGGCCCGCAAGTCATCGGTCGCCGCCTTGACGTCATCGACGGTCGCTGTCTTAGAAAGCGATTCGAGGATCAGTCGGGATTGCTCTTGCTCGAATGCAAGCAACGCATTCACGGTGTCTGCGGTCTGATCTGGCTTGGCGTCTGCCGGAGGTTCTTTCTGCGGCGCAATCGGAGCCGGCGGCGGCGCGGTCAGCTTGTCGATCTGCGCCTGCGCCATCTCCTGAACCTTATCGAGCGGCATGTAGTTGTTGGACTGGACGAAATAGGTATCGCCGCCCTCGACCGGGTTCTCTCCGTCCGTAGCTCGAATGTCGTTCGGGGAAGCGCTGCCGGTATTGAATTTGAACTGCATATATGCCGCCCTCGCCGCCGAGTCGGCCTTGAGCAATTTCTTTATGTCGAACTGGAAGAACATCGACTGTTTTTCTTTTTCCGTCAGTAGCTGCCGTTTGAGCGCCCTGACCCATCGTTCCGCCCACGGCGATAGCGAGTAGATTACGAAATCCAGCGACTGCTGCTCGATGTTCGAGAACGTTGCCCGCTCCAGGTCGCCCAGCATGTGCGGCGGCAATCGCAACCAGCGTGCAATTTCATTAGGGCCGAACTTTCGAGATTCAAGTAGCTGCGTGTTTTCCGGGTTCACGTCGATCGGAAACGGCTTCATGCCTTCTTCGAGAACGAGCGTCTTATAGTGGTTATCCGCTCCGGCAAATTGCTGTTGCCACTGTGCTCGCAATCTCTCTGCGGTTTCCTTGCCGACAACCTTGTCAGTCGTGAGCGCCATATTGGACGCCGCGCCATTGCGGAAGAATGCGCCAGCGTGACGCTCCGTAGCGATGATAATGCCCAGCGATTGCGCTCCCCACTTGATGATCGACTGTCCGGTGATTCCGTTTTGCGATAATACTCCCGGAACATGCAGCATGTCGCTCGCGGGGATCGGCGTCTTGCTGCCGTCATCATTACTAATCCAATAGACGATCTCGCCCGGCTGCCCGGCCTGGATGTATTGCAAATCGCTGACCGCCGTCGAGTTGCGGACAATGTTCCGCAGCGGAATTCGGCTCGGATGAATCGGCCAGAGCGCGATGATATTGCCGGTTGAGTCGCGCTGGATCTCGGCAAATGAGTTTCCCCAGCTCGGCACGAACGCGGTCTGCATGTCGAACCAGCACATCGAATCCTGTTCGCGGTTGGGTTGGTCGAGCAGCAGGCGATAGAGCGGATGGTCTTCGGCCTGCTCGGTGACTCGATTCCCGGAGTGCCGCACGAGTTGACAGGGCAGCATGGCCAGTGTTTCGGAGATGATCCGCAGCCCGCAGAACCATGCGCTGCACGTCATGGCTATGTCCTGATTGACATTCACGCCAGACGACGATGGCATAATGCCCCCCATCAGCCCGAACCATCCACCGCCCGGTTCGGTCATATTCCAATCGTTGCGCGGTGCGAATAGCTTCACTTGTCACCAACCTTTTTATTCCGTGGCCCAGATCCGCGAAGCATCGACAACACTGGCGGCAGCGCCAGCATTGAGCCGAAGCAGATCAACCCTGCGCCGGCCGACGAAAGTCCCGCGCCGATGCCAATGAGCACTGCTGCTGCGAGATAAAGTCCGTCCTCGAAATCCATTTCAGCCTTTCCTGATAGCCCTGCCGCGCGTCGGGACCACAATGATCGCGAAGAATCCCGGAGGCGAATATGTGCTGGCGACGGTCGCCGCCTGCGTTGCCGCGACCGTCGCCGCAACCGTGGTAGCAACACACTGCAATTTGATAATCCTCACTGGTCGTGCTCCTATCCGATAGAGATGAATCCGCGATGTTCGCGCTCATATACGGACTTCCTGCCATCGCTATTTGTTGTCATGCTGACCCCTACCGCCATCGTTGCTCCGATAATTCCGTCGATCTTCTCTTTCGATTTCTTTTTGCTGAATTTGAGAGGCGCATCGGCTCCTGCGTGTTCGCTCTCGGCAGCCGCATTGCCGGCCATCCAACGGAGAATCGGATTATTCCCATGCCGCAGCTTGCCTGCCGACACGAGCTCCAGAAATCTCCTGGTAGGCGCTGCCATCGAGATGTAGCCCTGTCCGAACGCGAGCACGTTCAGGCCGTCGCGCGTCAAATCCTGCAAGAGCTGCGCACCCTGGAACAATCGGTCGCCGGCGATCGTATGGATGCCGTAATCGTTCGCCAGCCTGTTGATGTCCTGCCGCACGAACTGATAGTCCGTCTCATTGCCATCAGTGAGCGCTAGGAAGCCTTGCCGCGCCCAAGTCAGATACGGCACGCCATCTTTCTTTTCGCGAACAGTGGCGTTCTCTTCCGGCCCCCAGAAGAACGGCAGCAGGTCATAGCCTTCCTCGTCGTTGCCGAACACCAGGGCGAGCGACGTCAGGTCCGATACGCGGCCCAGGTCGAGACCCCCGGCGCACTGCTGGCCCTTGAGTGATTCGAGCATTTGCTTACGCCATTCGACGGGGTTCGCACCTTCGCCGCACAAGTCCCACTTGTCCATTGGGATAACGCGGGCGTCTTGGGCAGTCTTTTGGTTCAGGTGCAGGCGACGGAACGTGTTCTCATATGCCGGATTCTCTTTCGCCTTCTGGCACTCGCGGCGCAGGTAGTCGCGCGACACACTCACGTCGAGATTCGGATTCGCCTTCTCCCAAATCTTTTCGTCGGTCCAGTCTTCATCAATGAGCGTTTCGTAAATGACCGGCAGGAAGGACGGATCATATCCCGGCTGCGATTTGTCGCACTTGTTGTCGCGAACTCGGCACGCCCGCTCGTGCATTTCGTTGCAGATCGACTCGCGGTCGAAGTCGGCCGTTGTGATGCAGATAAACAGCGGGTTCTTGCGGTTCTTCGACGCCATTGATGTCGTGAACACGTCGAACAGGTCGCGGTTCGGCTGGACGTGCAGCTCGTCGATCATGGCCATGTGCGTATTGCCGCCATGCTGCGTATCGCCCGAGGCCGCGATGACACGCAGGAACGATCCATCCTCTTCTCGCACGAGTGACTTAGACTGCCCAGCCGCGGCGGTCCCGCCGTAGATCCGGCAGCGGTCCTTTAGCTCGGGCTCCGCATTGACCATGCCCTTGACGTGGCGAAACAGCATCCCGGCCTGTTCGCGCTCGCCGGCTGCGATGTAATCCTGTTGCCCGGCCTCCTTGTCGCAGAAGAAAATATAGCAGGCGAGCCCGGCGATCAGGGGAGTTTTTCCATTCTTCCGCGGCACATAAATCAACGCCTCGCGATACCGGCGAACCGTCCGGCCGCTCTCGTCGATTCGGAACCAGCCGCAGATATTCGCGATGATCGACTTTTCCCATTCCTCCAATTGGAACGGTTCGCCCGCCAGTGCGCCTTCGACGTGGTGCAGCATCTCGGGAAAGAAGTCGAGAGCGTTCTGTGCCGCCTGCGCATCGAACCAGCAGCCTTCGGCCTGCGCGAATGGATCATAGCCGGGAATCAGTCGCAATAGTCCGCGCCACTGAGCAGCAGAGCGCGGTGTCCCGGCGGCATTGCGGACAAACGCTAACGCCGGGTCACGCGCCCGCTTGGATTTCTTCGGTTTCGATTTGGTTGCCGCGCTCATCCGTTAGCCCGCGAAGAATCGTTTCTTTTTGTCGGCCGGCTTATCTGCCGGTTTTGCCGTCGCCCTCGATTGGCTCGCCGGCGTGATGCAAAGCTCGGCCATATAGGCTTTGATCTGTGCCGTGCAGTCGCTCACGATCGCCACCTCCGGCCGCTTTTGTTCGCCCTTCTCGATTGTCTCCTCATCGCCGTTCTGCCGCCGGATCGTTTTGACTTCGACGGGCTGCGTTAGGCCGTGTTCATCGAGTGCCGCCTGTGCCTTGGCCAGCCTGGAGACAGTGATGCAGAACCCGGCCAGCAACCAGCGGTGCACAGGCGAGAGCGTCCGCATGTCCGACATCTGCGATACGGCCAGATTCCATTCCGAGAGCGCGACAGGATCGGCCGACACGATGGCCGGTGGCTCTGGCGTGCCTTTTGGCGCAATGGGTTCATCCTTGCGGGTCTTGCCGCGCCATGATCCCCTGAGCTTCAGGACTGGAGTCGGCGTCCTCTTACGGCCTTTCACCTAAATTCTCCAATTTCGTGAAAAAATATGCGCGGTTGGCACGCGGTTTCCAGCCTTAATCACCCAGAGAATTGGCCCACCCCGCCCATATGGTTTACCGCCACCACGGCAATCCTCCACATCTACCGCCACATGAGCATCGTGGATCACTTCCCAAAGCTCCCATCTTCCATCGCCGTCTTTCTACTGTGGCATTGCTGGCACAACGATTGAAACGGCCCGATCCAGAACAACTCCTCATTCCACCTGTGCGGCTCGACATGGTCACACTGATTTGCCGCCGTCACCAGTCCTTGCTTGCCGCACTCTCTGCATAATGGCTCGTCTCGTAGTTGCTGTGCCCTGATTGCTCTCCATCGTGCCGTGTTGTACCAGCCGCGTCCCAGTGCCTGCCTGCTGGCCCACTGCTTCTCCTGCTGGGCTTTGGGGACGAGGCGGAAGATCTTGGGGGCTGTCGGCACTATGCGGACTCCCTGGAATCACCACAGCGAATTGCATCGAACTCCCAAAAATTCACGTCCTCTCGGTTGAGATAGCAGAACTGGGCCGGGTCACTGAACCCGAAAATTGCGACCCATGTCCCTGTGCCGCGCTTTCGTCCCTGGAACATCGTCACATCTGTGCAGCCGTTCGGGTGGCGCAATTCGCAAATGCCGCGGTCATCGCTCCACCAGATGGTTTTGTCGCCTATCATCGCCAGCCTCCCAGCAACAGCCCGAAGATGAACGCCCCGAATCCGTCCGACGATTCCCGCTTTGGCCTGCTCATTCTATTCACCCATTCCGGCCGCACATATCGAACGCCTTTCGGGTTCGGCGGCGGGGGCGAAGTCGGACGATCCTCTGGCCAATTGACTGGTGGCGGCGGCGGATTGTATCCCATATCACTCCCCATCCTTTCCGCAGCACGTCTCTCGCGGTTCAATTTCAATCAACTCTGACTTGACGACCCTTCCCGGTCGCGTCGATCTAAAAGCGCTGTCAAGTTCAGACACGTCATAAGCGACGTCAATCAGCCTTTCGATGCGGATTGTTGCCACTTCGCCGGTAAAACATCGCAACTCGAATCCACGAATTCCACGCGGATCAACCCCCATTGCCTTGAGTATGTCCAGTCCCAATTCTCTGCCAGTAGCCTTAATAATCATGGCTGCACCACATTGATAATCACGAACCCACCACCGGACTTGCCACACCTTCATAAGCAATGCACCATGTCGTCGCGGCCGTCGTCGTGAAATAGAACTCCATCAAATACTTATGACCGCCTGTCGGGAAATTGGTTCCCGATAAATCGCAGCGGAAGTTATAGCCAACTTCGTCCAGATCCCAGATCAGCCCATCCGTGACAGGCGTATCGAGAATCACGCTCGAGACCGTCGCCGTGGGCGTGGCAATCGCCGTGTCTGGCGTCGAACTCGACCTGTCGAACACCTTGCACGTAATGCTCGTCAGATCCGCCTGCTTGACCCAGTTGCCTTCCCCAGAAATGCCCGTCGCGGCTCCGGTGGCATCGCGGGCGCAGACGCGGGCGAGAGCAGTGGCGCTGCCGTCCTCTTGCCATGTGACGGTGATTTTGTCGAGGGTTGTCATGTGATCTGATGATGTAGAGTTAGCCTAATGTAAGTAATCGGGCCGGGCTCATAAGTCGCGCATCCATTTTCGTCGCCGGCATATCTCGGTGGACGGCTGCATTCTGCGGTCACATGCGATGACTTGCCCTTGAGTCCTTTTAATCCCTCGATTGCCACATCAATTGCTGCATCCGCCTGCTTGCGCAAATCTGGCGGTATTAACGATTTGACACGCTTCTTTTTGGCTGCCTTTTTCACCCGCTAACCTCCCCGGCCATCATCCCTGGTCTGTAAATCTCGCCCTGCTTTGCCCCCGGTCGATAGGCTGCGCCTAGCTGCATTCCGGGGCGGTAAATACAAGCGGCAGGGAAGATCAAGGGGCCGTGGACAGGCGCGGCAGCCGCAATCAGCGGCGCGGCCATCCGTCGAAGTCGAAATGGGAATGGTTCCCTTAATCGAGAACGCGGATAAACCCAGCCCGGCGTCCAGTAGTTCACCGCTGAATAGTGCTGCATTATCCGATCTCGCGGAATTTGACTTGAATGATCGCATCGAATGCCACGCCGGGCGCGACCGGCACGTACATGACCGCCGATCCGGCCGGTGGGATCAGTGGCCTCTCTTCAGGCACGGGAGAAAAGTTATAGCCATTCAGGCTGGCGAATCCCTGATGATCCAGATTGACGCCCTTCGTCGTAACGTCCGTTCCGCCAGTCGCCGCCACGCTCAAGACGGTTGAATCGGATGCTTTGTCGCCGACCTCCTCCGGGTTCGGAGTGATCGACGTTCCAGTAGGCGATCCCAGCGTCGTTACCCGCGTAATGCAGGCTTCCAACTGCTGATTCGTGACGTTCGTCCCGACGTTTCCAATGTGAGCCGAGATGATTTCGACGGCCTTGAGCGCGGGGGCCTCGATCAGGATAGCGCTCTTCGTCGAATTGAATGATGCGATTTTGATTTCCGCCGTATAAACGCCACGCATGGGAGCTACCTGACCTTTCGTATTGAGCTGATTAAAACCGGAGGTGGCAAGACGGCCGCGCCGGGGAAGCGGCGGATCGTCGTCATTGTTCGAGACACATAAACCCGGCGTGGTGGGCAAAGGATGTTGGCGAAACCGACCGCCTGCAACGCCCCAATATCCGAAAATCCCGCCGCCGCCAGTCCAGGAATCGATCCCGGAAATCCTGACGCCTTGCACGCCGCGCCGCCGCCAGCCGTCGAGTTATTCGTAAAATCGTTGCCGCTGGCGTTTGTATCCGGGTCGGCCGTCAATGTCACGTCATTTGTTCCCGCCGCCAGGTTGTTACGCGGGCCGCTGGTGTTTGATCCGTATGCGTTGTTGCGATTCACGAAGATCATCGCCGCCGCATTCGTGATGTTGACCCCGTAGCCCGAGTTTCCGTAAATCTTATTGTTTTCCAGTGCCAAGATAACCAGCTTTCCATTGGCAATGGCAATTTGAATTCCGTCGTTCGTGTTGCCGCGAATCACACAGCGGGCAACGTCCAGGTAAGGGCCGTTGGTAGCAGCACCACCAGCGGCCGACTGGATATAGATGCCACCCAGAGAGTTGCTATAGACGACAGTGTTGCGGAACACGACAGGATAGGCTGAGTTGGTTGTCGTTCTTCCGACCGTCTTGTATTCAACACCATAGCCTGAATTGCCGTGCAGATAACAGCCGTCGAATGTCATCTTATCGCAATTCAGTACGGCGTCATTCGTGCAGCCGGTAATTTCGGAATTGACGACGGTCAGATTCGTAAGCTGATTGTAGGTAAGGACGTCGCCGATGACGCCATTCTTGACTCCGTGGATGTAGCAGTTAGAAATCTTCCAAAACAGCCCCAGGCCGGACACGGTTCCCCCTGTGAATCCATTTCCGGGAGTGCCGGCCGTGCTGCTGATTTCCAGGTTGTCGAAGATGCGGAAGACCAGGTTGGAACTCGCCGCGTTTCGTACAATGTCCACGCTGTTCGTCGCGCTTGTGAAAATCGGCCGCGTGCCGTCGTGATCCCCGCGCGTCGTGTGATAGCCGGCCACCGTGATTGGCCCGCTCGTCGAGTCCCCCGTGGCCGAGAGGATGAAATTCGTGGTGAGCGTCGTCGTCCCTGTGGCTTTGATCCAGAGCGTCATGCCAGCCGTCAGGAGCGGTTCAGCCGTGGCCCACAGATCCAGCGCACCGCCGATATTGAGCGTTACGCCCGTGCCAGTTACAAGCCCTGTCGAACGATCGAGCGTGATAGACGTTCCAGTGACTTGCGAGAGAATCTGATACCAGCCGCCGGTAATCGAACCGGTTCCGCCGGCTACGTACGTAATGTTGCCCACCATGTCGGCGACAGCAGACGTAGTATTGATTGTTGCGCTCCCGGTCGTAGCGCTGCCGTTAGTCAGGGCATATTGCGCAGCATTCTGTTGCGACCAGTCGGTGCCAGACGAACCGGGGACGAAACCGCCGCCGTTGGTTGCAGAGCCAACGCCGGGGCGCGCCTCAAAGACTGTAGTTGACGCCAATGCCATATTAGGTCACAGCCCTCACACAGGCCCGATTAAGAACCGCCCACGTCGATCGCAGCGTCGCCGCATCTGCTGCATCGTTTCCGCCCGTATTGACAATTTCAAGCAGCGCCGTGATGAAGGCGTTGTAATTGAGCACATCGTCGGGATTCGCGGAGTTTCCGGCCTGCAATAAATGGGGGGGGCCATCATCGCGAGCGTCGGCCCACGCTGACACACTGGCGGCCCTGGCATACTCATCGCCGATACTCGCCTTGTCGTCTGCGATTTGGGCCAAAAACAGCCGGAACGCTTCAGCACGCGGTCGAATGCGCGTGTCGCAATAAACCTGCATCTGTTCGTTAGTTGCATCTGGCATAATCGCGGACCTTTCCCTCGCAGATCAGACTGAAAAACTCGGTTACTTCCAATCTCCTACGCTGTACATAACGCCTATCGGATACGCCGCTACCTGGGAGAACCGCCAGCTCGGCCCCTGCCGCTTCGCCCGCGGTTCCTCCACGGGCTTCCTGATCCGTGATTTCTCCATCATCTCCAGCAGCCTCCGTCGCACGGCCGCCAGCCCTACGAAATCAGAATCAATCTCGTGTGTCTCGCGTTCCTTGTCATAGCGGATACAGGGTGTCGGGAGCGAATAGACCGCATGGGTGTAAATCGCTTTCAGGTCGGGAGGGAGGGCAACGGTCATCAATCGGCGGTCTCCGTAGATTCGTAAGTCGCTTCAAAAGCCTCTTGGCTGCATACGTGCTTGTCGCCGGTGATCCCGCTGATGATCCAGTCGCCCGGCCTGAGCACGATGTTGTCATTCGTTCCGCCCGTCCGAATCATAAAAATGTTGCCGCCGAATTCAGGACCGAATCCCTCGCCGAAGCAGTAGATGTCGCCCCGTTGGAGATAGTCTGGTGGACTGACTGAATTGCCTTTGCGATGGCTGACCATTGCGGGATCGTGTCGTTCATCGCCCGGTGGCCACCACTGGACGGCATCGAGATCAATCGGTTTCTGTCGAATCTTCATTAGTCACTCCCGTGGTCGTCACTGGCTCAACAATGTGCGGCTTGAGGCACGCATCCTCATACATTTCCTCAAGAATCACGTCGGCCCCATCCGCATCAATTTTGCCGTCACCACTTCCCGTTTCGCGAGAATCAACGCCCACGAGATGATTGCGAAGCACGTTGACGAACTCATCTTTGAGCATCCCGCATACAATCGCCACTCCCTTGCTGTCGGGCCATTGCTCAAACTTCAGTGGCACCTCAAATTCCTTGTCGCCGTAGAAGTCATGCAAGAATGTTCCGGGCAGAATTTGCTCGATGCTGAATCCAGATGGCGCATCGCAATACACACACGCCGACCGAAGCGCAAGCATGTAAAATGAGCCGTCGGGACCGGGGAACTTGTACCGATCCGCATTTGATTCACAGCCACATTCGCACATAGGTCGCTCCCATCTTGTCGAAACGCCGCATCCAAAATCGCCCGCCGAGGCGCATGCAGCGTCATGCTGCCGGCGGGCGACGGCATCGTGCTTCCTCAGAAAACTCGTTGAGTAGTCATTCCAGCCTCTTGCCAATGTCGCTGGCGTTTATTTCCAGTCGCTTCAAATCACTCGCAAGTCCTCTGAGATCCGCCGCTGCCAAGTCCGTTCTCCTGCACTTCCGGCAGCGCTTGCCGGATCGTCCCCAGGCATAGCAGCCGATGCCGAAGACCACGATACCAGCGAACCAGAGGAATATGCTGGTGGCTTCGGTCATGCTGGGGTAACTTCCGACTGTGCCGCAGTCGTGGCCGCCACAAGCGCGTCCTTCGCAGCCTGAACGGCAACCAGATCAGCCGGTGAAACCGTTCCGGCCCTGAGCGCGGCTGCCACCGCATTCAGTGTCGCCACCGCGCTGTTCGCGGCCGTTACTAAGTCCTGAACTTGCTGGATCATATTCGCCTGTCCTTTTTCGAGGATCGAAACTCGGGATGTTAAGCGTTCAATGTGCTGGTTGATTTCTTCCGACCATGACAGCCAACCGTGCTGCGACATGGGTTATTCCTCAACAGGGATGGCATGCGCCGCCACGAACTCGGCTTGACGCTCATCGACTTCCACGCGGGCCGCGTCCAGCTCCTTCAGGAGACGGCAGTGTCCGTTGAACGAATCGACGACGGCCAGTTGCTTTTCGGTCAAGGCGCTCATCGCTTTCGTGAGCGCCTGTTGTGACTGCTTCGGGGTCATTGCGTTGCTCCTGATTGAATGAGTTTTCAAGCGGCCCGAAGTTTCCGAAGTCGACGCTTATCTCCGCGCGACCTGCGGGCGCGAGCATTGGCGTTGACGATCGGACTTGTGTTGTTTTTCGGACCCATGCTGTGGAATTTCCAGCACCATTTCGGCGTCGGCTCAAAAGTCATTGGATGAAGCCCTTCGGAGCCTTCCGGTATGAATTGACTCTTTTGCGAAACGCTCATTGCGTTGCTCCGGGGGGAGGGTCGATTAGTAAGTCGGCTTTCACGCCGATGTTCTGATCCGGCGCTGTTGCAGCCGGGGGCGATACTGGCGCCGCCGCAGGCTTGTTGAACATCGCCGGCAAGAGAGAGCCTGCCGCCAGAAGTGCCGGTCCGCCCAGGCCCAGCATGATGCCCTTGGCGATCGGACTGGAAAGGAATCCAGAAACAGCCGGTGCGACTCCTGCGCTCGGGCTGGGATTCGATGCAGCGGGAGTCGTCGCCGGCATGTTGAAGACGTTGCGGGTGATGCCCCCGGATTGATTGCCGGCGGCGTTCAGCGCAGCGTTCATGTATTTGAGTCCCAGGTCTCGCATCTCGCCTACGGAGTCATCCCACGACGAGGGAGACTGCGCTTGGCCATTATTTGTGGCTGCCATGTCAGGCTCCTTTGATAAGAGGAAATGTCACCGCACGTTCGGCCATCTTGGCCGTCAGCTCGGCGCGGCTCTTTTCGGAATCGGCCAGAGCCTGCCTGCCACGGTCGATCAGGGACACGGCGACGGCGATGCTGGCTTGATCGACCGCTGCTGCTTGCGTGACCTGGATCATCGTTGCCAAGAGTCCAGCCTGAAGTTTGTCGAACTCGGATGCCGCGGTAACGTCCGTCGGGCGAAACTTCGGCAGCGTAAGAATTGTCTGTTGTAAACTGCCCACGACGCCCTGAAGCCGGTCGGCGTTGGGCGTCGTGGGATCGAATGTGTCTGACATGGCCGGGGTTCCTTGTCAGAGGCGTTACTTGGTCACAGCCGTCGGGGTCGCTTCCTGCGCCTGACCGGGCGAACGGGGCGTCACGTCGGCGAACTTCAGGTTCATGCCCTGCTCGGGAATGTTGGCCTGCAACAGGTTCGACGAAATCGCCGCGCCGATCGAACGGCCGTCCTGCATCAGATTGCCGCGGTTGAGTTCGGTCAGGAACTGCGCGCCGCTGGTCATGTCCTTGACCTGCACGCCGAAAGCCTGGTCCAACTGGTTCACAATACTCGGGTCGATAGGCATCTCAAAAACTCCAATTCCGGGGGACGAAAACTATTCAGGGCTACGCGCCCTGCAAAACACTTACGATTCAGGGGTAGCATCGCCTTGCGGTGCGGAAGGCTTCACTTCGTCGCGATGCAGCAACTCGAAATGATCGGCTTGCCCATATTCGAGGTCGTACCTGACCTTGCTGAGACTGCCGTCATTGTGCGCGTGAAGCTGGCCCGGCGCAACATTATGTGCTTGTGATGGCAGGATTGGCTCGACGAGCACATGGGCCAGCTTGATATTGCAACTCGATGCGCCGGAAGTTACGTCAAGCAATCTGCCAACCAGGACAGCCGGCTTGCCATCGGCGCCTTTGACGTTGTAGCCGGTTCCCTTAACCAAATCTCCGACGTAGGCCGGAGTTCCATCTTTGTAATGCGGCATCGCTCACTTTCCTTTCGATTCACGGGGTATTTGGCGCGATCGTCGCGCCCGACACGTTCAACGGAATCCGGGCCGTTGAACCTGACTTGACGTTCGGGACTTCCCTGATGACCTTGCCGCTGGCGTTATCGATCAGACGAATGGTTACAATTCCAGGAGGCCCGGCTGGACCCGACATCCCCGGAATGCCTGGAGGCCCTTGCGGACCAGTTTTTCCAGCCGGGCCAGTTTCCCCTGTCTGGCCTTTTTCTCCGGGGACGCTTGCGCCGGGCTTGATTCCGGCGATCATTCGTTTCAATTCGGAAATCTGCTCTTGTAGAGCCGAGACGTCGGCCTGTGTCACTCCGGGGGGGCCGGGCTGCGGAGGATCGACATTGTTTGGCGGCGGTGGATTGGCTTCTGGCTGCGGCACGATGTTCGGCTGCGGCGATGGCCTTGAGTAGACCTTGCGCCCCTTCGGCGGTGCTTCAGCCGGCGGTGGTATCGTCGTCTTGCTGCGCTGCACAATCTTGATCTTGCGGCATTTACCACCGAAGCAGTTTGTCCGGTCCTTCTGGGAGAACTTGTACAGGCTCTGGTAGTCGCACGTCAGCATGTACGATGTCGGGTCGTTGCTGGCCGAGATCACCCCCACGAGCTTGCCGTTCTGGACGACCGACCCACCGGATGCGCCGTTGCCGAGGGCACCGGACAGCTTGAACTTGAACAGCCTGATCTTTGCTTGTTCGTCTGCGAAAAACTGGCTGCTGTCGTCAAGATTGCCTTGCACGGAAACGAACTCCGCACCACCGGGAAACCCGGAAATCGTGACGGGGCAATTCTCGTCGAAAGGCTCGGTTGAAATCGGTATCAGGTCGATGGCTGGAGCGCCTTTGGCGAGCACGGCGAACAGGGCAATGTCCGTCTGGTGGTCGATGTCCAGAAGCGTCGCGCGCACGTTTGAGCCGTCGAACGCCTCGATGTCGAACTTGCCGCCGATGATGCCCTTGAAGCCGTGCGCGCAGGTAATGCCGTAGATGCAATCGGTGTCCCGCGCGACGAATTGGCCTGAGCCGACCCGACCGCCGTTGGTGAATATGACCGACGCTTCACGGATGCCGGCTTGGCAGCACGAAGCCACCAAAATTATGCCCAGGCATAGCGCGCCATAAGTTTCTCGGATCATGGTGACACCTTTTCTGCTGACTTTCGACAGGGACACGATTCGGAGTGCAGGGCCGATCATCCGCTAGAAATCCTGAATACGAGATAGTCGTGGCCTTCAATTGTTTTCTTATAACAGTCAGGAATTTCGCCAGCGGTGGCGACTCCGGGCGGCCGCGATTGGGCGCAGCCGGCGATGGCGAGGCAGAGCAGGAGCAGGGATATGATAATTGAGCCAATTCGGGTCATGGCTTTTTCTCCACGGGCGGATCAACCGGCGTCCGCATTAACGAGCTTTTCAGGACCGCCACCACGGCGATCGCCGCGACCTGAAGACAGTCGCCCTTGAACTGCTCCAGGCTGTAGGAATTGATCTCGGGAATGCGGACGATCAGGTAGGCGCCGACAACTGTCCAGGCGACATGCACGTCGCGCTTGAATTCGGCGGGACCGTAGCCGAAGTCTAAGTAGTCTGAGAGCTTCATTATTGCGTCCCCTTGTGCAGACGCCACGTCGGCGCCTGCGCCTCTAGCGTCGCGATCTTGATGCCGTGCTGGTCCATCTTCGCGTCCCCCTTGTTCAGCCGATTCCAGACTTCCTTCCGGTCTCGGCTGCAATGTTCGTTTTCCTCGTTGAGCGAACGGATGTCTGACTGCAAATCCCCGAACTTCTTACCGATCCAGAATGACTGCACGATTGCGGCCACAATGATGCCCGCGATCGTGATGGTGATCTGCAACCACTCTGGATTCACAATCGGCCCTCCGTAGCCGGGAGAGCTGGGAGTTCGGCCCAGTGGGTCACGGCAGATATTTTCTCGCTGAATCCTTCGTCGCTGACCGACCAATGCGGATTTCCATATTCAGCGATCACCTCACCGCGATAGCGGCTTTCTGGATCGACGTGAATCAAATGACCGAAGCATATGCCGCCATCCGACATCACAAGCATGACTCGTTTTGACCAGCCTCCGGCGACATCTTCCGGCAGGCGCTCCGTCACCGGAATCCAGCGGATGACAGCGAGATCGTCGCCAACCTCGCCGACCTTCTTCCACGGAATAAACGGGTGATCGGCATCGCGCTTGACAGAGAGCCACAGCCCAGGCGCAGGCCCAATTGATCTGCCACCACTGGAATAGTCGACGCAAACATTGCGGCCGGGCGTGCCATCTGGGTTTAGCGGACTCGCCTCCGCTGGCCGCGCCAACCATGCCGAGAGCAACGGCAGGGACGCCAGCCAGGATGCGGCGGAAGCGAAGAAAGAGCGGCGGTTTTCGGCCATCGTGGCACCCACGGGAATCTGTCGTAGACTCGACCGGGCTGCCTGAAATGCAATCGCGGTCGCAGGACTGATTCTCAGGCACTCCGAAGAATGCTTGGGAATCAATCCCCGACCGCTTGCTTTGTGTCGCGCGCGTTGAATATCAGGGCTTGACTATGCCTGTTACTCTAACCAAGTTTCTTAGCGAATGTCAACGCCTAAATGCGAAACGCCGCCCATTTCTGAGCGGCGTTCTCCATTGAGTTCTACTTGCCAAATTGGGTCTACATCTGCCGGCAGTCGCATCGCGAAGCTCGGCATTTGCCGGTGACGGGTGGTTCCAGAATTGAAACCCCTGAGCCACCTGATCCCGGCGCTAGGAGAGCATGATGCTCACTACCACATGATTCATTCCTTTTTCGTGGGACACGCTTTCGCGTTCCTTTCCCAGAGGCGATTATTGGCTCACGCCGCTCGGATTGTCAACGTTAGTTATTGTCAAAACCGCTCGTTTCGACGAACGAACCAGCTTATCGCCGATCTTCACTGGCTCGCCTTTGCGGACGAGAATCTTCGCGGGGCGTTTCTTCCGTGCTGTCCGTGCCTTCTGCGCCATATTGACGTTCCTTCCGTGATTATTCACTGGCAGGTTGTCTTTCGAGCCATCCGGGCAGAGTCCGAAAATCGCCAGTCCGAAAGGAGGTATGCTGCCGGAGAACCGATTTCATATCCAAGGCCATTTTCTAGATGCCTGCTGGTGAACACTCCAAGGATTCGATCGCCTCTGATCTCGGTTACTCGAAACCGATACGTGTTCCAAGGAGACGCGATCTCGTCGCCGACACGAACGTCCTCGATAGGTATTAGTTCAGACATGATATTGACGTTCCCTCTGTGCGTCCGTGTCAGTCCGACTTCGCCTTCGCGTAAACGCAGTACGTTTCGTTTATCACGACATGGCCGCGACTCAATCGAATGCCTGCGCCACGAGAGAGGGTGCGCACAACCCGCGCCATCGCGCCGCTCCTGCGAATTTCAGCGGCCTTGGCCTTCGCCGCCTCTTTGTCGGTGCCGTGTCCACTCTGGTATTTATAGCCATCGCGTTCGGCTTTTCGCCGTGCCGTATTCTTAGGTGTTTGCCATGCGTACATTTTCGTCCCCAAAAATCCCCGTCAGTCTCGCCGCGATGATGGACGACGGCTACTTCTTCTTGCGATCATCGAGTTGATACAGCGCGTCGAGAACGCAGTGCTTGCACCAATGGCCGTTGTTCCAGGTTTTTCCTATGTCGTTCGATGTGCCGGTCATTACCTCGACCATGAGAACTTGGCCGCGTTTCTTTATCTCTGTGCCAAGGCGGGATCTCGACGCCGTGCTTCCAGCACATTGGTTTTTCGGCGTGATTTCTTTTCCGCAGCCGTCGCAAAAATACTTGGTCATTGCCCGTCCTTTCAGTGCGGCCCTCAGCCGCCGTTAGCCATCTCGGCATGGCCTGCGTCGAGGCGGTCGGCGATGGAATTAAATCCGCCGAACCACGCAGACCAAGACTCGATTGGAATGTCTGGACTCGTCAAATCTCTGATTTTCTCCGCACACTCCTGCATCGTCTCCCGCAACGCCTGGATCTCGCGGTCTTTTTCAACCAGCGAATCGCGGATATTGAAATATCGCTCCGATTGCCAAGTGTGACCACCATTCGGTGATTCCAGTGGGGCTTCGCATTTCCGGCCCTTGGCTTCTGATGAGAATTGCACGCCGCATGAAACGCAGCGTGATGGCCGTTCCGGTATCGGCTCCTGCTCCGCGACGGCGGGAGGCTTGGTGGCGCGGAAGTCGTCTCCGAACTCTAACCTCAACGCAGTTTCTGCGGCATCGGCAGTAACGAATAATCGAGGATGACCCAGAGGATGTCCGTTTGTGCCAATGGCAAGGAAGTATGAAGTTGTGGTATCTTTTCGCACATGCGGAATTCCCGCCTCTTGCTGCACCGGCTGGCACGCGGGGAGCGAAGGGAGATTGCGGATTGTGTTCGCCGCGTGCCGTAATTCACAGACGATCGCTCTTCTGATGTCGCTATTGCCTGGTCCATCGAAAAGGTCGGCCTCGCGATCGCAGACGGCAGCGCATCGCTCGCGGTCGTCTACCGCCGGCACCGCCGCCGATTGCAGCCGGGCGATCTCGGCCTTCAGCCTCTCGCATTCCATTCGCAGCTCCTGCTCGTTCGCGACGCTCGCGGCCTGCTGGGCGGCGTAGTGGGCAGTCTCGGAGGCGAGGCGGTCGCGGTCGGTGCGGAGTTCGCGGATTTCTGACAACAGACTACCTGCCTGCTTTGGAATGAATCCAAAACTGAAGCGTAAATACTGCTCTACTTTTTCAAGGTCATTCGTCGACATCGTCGTCTCTCCGGGGTCGTGTTGGGGGTGGGGGTCAGTCGTCAACTTCTGGCCAGCGGTGACTCATAACTTTCTTCAGGTATTCGCCGGCCTTCTTGTAACCGGGATTCTTAGGCTCCCTGCTGAATCCATAGCCATCGCAAACACCATTGCGATAGGCCGCTTCGCTGTTCAAGTACGCCATGAATGCGAACGCCAAGAACATTGCCAAAACCTCTAGGCCGTCAATCATGTTCATCCCCCTTTTTCTCCGGCCCGGTCAGCCGTGGTGACGGGTGGCGGGAGTGTGCCGTCCAAAGCTCGATAGAGTGCGAGGCAGCGACTCTTTGCGTCCGCATTCACGCAATGCCAATATTCCGGCTGGTCCATTACATCGACCAGCTTTGCTCCCCAGTCGATTGGCAGACTCTCAATTGCGTGGCTAATGATCTTTGGCCACACGTCCCGTTGCCGTCGCGGCTGATTTTCAGATGCGCAGCCAGAATGTAGAACGGCCGGCGTAGGTCTTCCTCGCGGTGAAGATGTTCTTCGTTCGCCCGTCGCACTATTTCGTAGGCGTGGCAGGCTGTCTGGGTGATTAGTTCGTCGTGCATAAAAGACCTTTCGTCATTCGCTGTCTTGCTCGTCTTCGCCGCCGTCCAGTTCACACGCTGGACATTCAACGTCATCGCCCATGTCGCAGGCGTCGCACTTCGTAGACCCGCAACGCGGGCAGTTTTTCAGGTAATTTGGCTCAGGGCATCCGCAGGCATTGCACGCCGGGAGCTTCGTCTTTGGCTTCGCTGACGGATGGTCCCGTCGCCCGCGTTTCTCGCCGACAATCGCATCGAAATATCCCGCTGTCTGGCTCTTCGGGCTCTTTTTTTTGGACATGAGCGTCTGACTCTTTCTTAATGCTGGTTCTGCGGAATGTTTTGCGGCAAGTACTTCCGGCTGTCAAAAACAAACCCGGCAACCTCCAGCGGGTCCGTCAGTCGAACAAACGGCTGCCGGAATTCGCTGTCCTCGGGGCGGTCGCTGCCACGGTGCACGATTCCGTGCGAGTCGACGTAATCGCCGGCGATCGGGTCGAGGGGGCGGGTTGACATGAGCGTCCTTTCAAAACTGGTTGACCAAAACTCATTGCTACTTCATCCCGGCCAGTACCTCGATCGCCTCACGTTCTCGTGACAGAGCATTATCCCGCTCCAGCCGAGCGAGCCAAACGGTGTGTTGCTCTTTGGCGAGCCTCCTCTGCAAATCAGCAATTTCCGCGTCTTTATCGGCGCCGGCCTCGACGACTTCGAGCATCCGGTCCACCTCGGTTTTGATGTCCCGGAGACCGATCCGCAGACAATCGTCGCAAAGATGGCATTCGTCGTTCGGTCCACCGTTCCGGTAGACGCACGCACTCACGATCAGAGAATTGCCAATCGACTCCCATGGGTAATTCCCCTCGATCAGCGGCACTCTCGCGGTCGGCAGATTAGACCCCCATGCTCTGCGCTGTGGCTCAAGGGGTCCACGTTTCTTGCCGCACGTCGCGCAATACTGCGACTGATTTTTCCGAACGTCCATCCATTTTTCGTCGACGGGCATGATCCAATAACTCCCAAATGGTCTGCGAATAACTAAACGTCAGTCGAACGACTGGCTTCCCGGCTCCGCTTCCGGCGCTCGGCAGGGAGTCCATCGGCCGCCCATTTCTGTAAGCGTCTGCGCTCGATTCCACCCCCATTGTCCGGAAGGTGCGAAAAAGTGCTGCGCGGTCGGACTCCACATGATGTTTACCGGATAAATGGTTTCCCCATCGTTCCAGAACCAAATATCGCCGTCCCAGATGTCCCGGCTGACCTCGGATGCGGCGTACCATTGGCAGGCCCGGAGGGGTTCCAGTTCCATCGCAATCACCTTCGCCAGATCGTCGTTGCTTACCATTCGGCCCAGCGGATCGACGATCCTGAATTCGGACTGCAATCGAATCGCGGCCAGCATTGCGAGCCCATTGTAACGGTCATCTAAGTCAAGCATGGCCTCTCCCCGCGAATGATAAACGGTCACAACATACGTTCCTCAAAAGAGCCGACGGCCGCGGGGTTCGCGATAAAAGCGACCTTGGCGCCCGCCCGTCATAAAGATCATCATCGAGTTCAGGTCTGGCGGGCAGTTGCAGCGCCGCCAGAAGGTGCCGTTTTCGTCGATGCAGCCCCAATCAACGCGACAGGGACGGCTTCCAAACTCTTCCCACGCCTCTTTGCCGCCGCGGCGGCCGGATTCCCAGTACGCGCGCGTCTTCCGGGACAACTCTTCCCAGCGCAGCATCAACGCGTCGGAGCTCTCGATGTCGCAGATCCGCTGCCACTTCGGATGCTTGCTGCAGTAGTCGGCAGCATGACCGGCTGCGGACAGGGATCGCGTGGCGGCATTGATTGTCGATGTCATTCAATCCTCCTCTGGCCCTTCGAGCACCGGATCGGGGAGACAGGATGGACACTCGACGTCATCGCCCATATCGCAGGCGTCGCACTTCGTAGACCCGCAACGCGGGCAGTTTTTCAGGTAATTTGGCTCAGGGCATCCGCAGGCATTGCACGCCGGGAGCTTCGTCTTTGGCTTCGCTGACGGATGGTCCCGTCGCC
>Ga0207702_10000231_pt1 | contig 64867 bp, 64 predicted proteins | sample KBSCornC62_FD_184302 | JGI IMG/M metagenome (GOLD analysis project Ga0207702, IMG submission 184302) | Corn rhizosphere microbial communities from Kellogg Biological Station, Michigan, USA - KBS Corn C6-2 (SPAdes) (version 2) | ecosystem: Host-associated > Plants > Roots > Rhizosphere > Soil ...
GGTGCAGTAGTACGCGATCGCCAGGCCCTCGATCACCGCGTGCGGGTTGTAGCGCAGGATGTCGCGGTCCTTGGCCGTGCCGGGCTCGGACTCGTCCGAGTTGCACAGGATGTACTTCTGCATCGTGCCCTTCGGCATGAAGGACCACTTCAGGCCGGTGGGAAAGCCCGCGCCGCCGCGGCCGCGCAGGCTGGACTTCTTCACTTCCTCGACCAGGCCGGCGGGATCGGGCTTCTCGGCGAGGATCCTGCGCCAGGCCTTGTAGCCGTCCACCTGCTCGTAGCTGGCCATCGCCCACGGCTTGTCGAAATGCAGCGTGGTGTAGACGACCTGGTGGTCCTGGGGGGCGGGTCCGACCGGACCATGGGTGCTTGCCATCTCGCGCTTACTCCAGGCCGTCCAGAATCTGTCCGAGCTTCTCGGGGGTGAGCCGCTCGTGGTAATGGCCGTTCACCGTCATCGCCGGCGCGTACACGCAGGCGGCGATGCATTCCTCTTCCTGCTTGAGGTAGATGCGGCCATCGGGGGTGCTCTCGCCGAGCTTGATGCCCAGCTTCTTCTCGCACAGCTTCACCAGGTCCTCGGCGCCGTTGAGCCAGCACGAGATGTTGGTGCAGATCGCCACGTTGTTGCGCCCCACCGGCTTCGTCTCCAGCATCGAGTAGAAGCTGGCGACCTCGTAGGCCCACACCGCGGGCAGGTCGAGGTACTTCGCCACCGCCGTGATCAGTTCGTCGGTGAGGAAGCCCTGGTTCTGTTCCTGCGCGGCGAACAGGGCCTGGATCAGCGCCGAGCGCCTGCGGTCCGGCGGGAACTTGGTCAGCCAGTGGTCGATGTGGTGGCGCGTGCGCTCGCTGAGCACGGCGAGCGGATCGACGTTCTTGACCTGGTCGTAATGTCCGGTGGCTTTCATGCGTTTCTCCGTCGTGCCGGCTCAGCGGTCCACTTCGCCGAACACGAGGTCGTAGGTGCCGATCATCGCCACCACGTCGGGCAGCATGTGCCCGCGCACGATGGGGTCGATCGAGGACAGGTGGGCAAAGCCCGGCGCGCGCAGGTGCACGCGGAACGGCTTGTTGGCGCCGTCGGAGACGAGGTAGCAGCCGAACTCGCCCTTCGGCGCCTCGACCGCGCAGTAGGTCTCGCCGGCCGGCACGCCGTAGCCTTCGGTGAACAGCTTGAAGTGGTGGATGAGCGCTTCCATGCTCTCCTTCATCTCCTCGCGCTTCGGCGGGGCGACCTTGTAGTTCTCCACCATCACCGGGCCGGGATTGGCGCGCAGCCACTTCACGCACTGCTTGATGATGCGGTTGGCCTGGCGCATCTCCTCGACGCGCACGAGGTAGCGGTCGTAGCAGTCGCCGTTGACGCCGATCGGGATGTCGAAATCCATCTCGGCGTACTTCGCGTAGGGCTGCTTCTTGCGCAGGTCCCAGGCGATGCCCGAGCCGCGGATCATCGCGCCGGTCATGCCCCAGGCCTGGGCCTGTTCCGGCGAGATCACGCCGATGCCCACCGTGCGCTGCTTCCAGATGCGGTTGGTGGTGAGCAGTTCCTCGTACTCGTCCACCTTGGTCGGGAAGTCGTCGGTGAAGGCGTCGAGGAAGTCCAGCATCGAACCCTCGCGCCAGCTGTTCAGGCGCTTCAGGTCCTTGCCCTTGTGCCAGGGCGACTCGCGGTACTGCGACATCTGCGCCGGCAGGTCGCGGTAGACGCCGCCCGGGCGGTAGTAGGTGGCGTGCATGCGCGCGCCCGACACCGCCTCGTAGACGTCCATCAGTTCCTCGCGCTCGCGGAACGCGTACAGGAACACCGCCATCGCGCCGAGGTCGAGCGCGTTCGAGCCGATCCACATCAGGTGGTTCAGGATGCGGGTGATCTCGTCGAACATGGTGCGGATGTACTGCGCGCGCTCCGGCGCCGCTATCCCCAGCAGGGTTTCGATGGCGCGCACGTAGGCGTGCTCGTTGCACATCATCGACACGTAGTCGAGGCGGTCCATGTAGCCGATCGACTGGTTGAACGGCTTGGACTCGGCCAGCTTCTCGGTGCCGCGATGCAGCAGGCCGATATGCGGGTCGGCACGGACGATGGTCTCGCCGTCCATCTCCAGCACCAGGCGCAGCACGCCGTGCGCAGCGGGATGCTGCGGGCCGAAGTTCATCGTGTAGTTGCGGATTTCCTGGGCCATCGAATCAGTTCCTGCGCCAGTCGTCGGCGGCTTCGGCCTTGGCCTGCATGAGGTCGGCATCGTCGCGGATCACGCGCGGCACCAGCACGCGCGGCACCACCGACGTCACGGGTTCGTACACCACGCGCTTCTGCTCGGGGTCGTAGCGCACCTCGACGTTGCCGATCAGCGGGAAGTCCTTGCGGAACGGATGCCCCACGAAGCCGTAGTCGGTGAGGATGCGGCGCAGGTCCGGATGACCGTCGAAGATGATGCCGTAGAGGTCGAACGCCTCGCGCTCGAACCAGTTCACGCCCGGCCAGATGCCGGTCACCGACGGCACGATCGGCAGGCTGTCATCCTCGCAGAACACGCGCAGGCGCAGGCGCTGGTTGTGCTCGATCGAGAGCAGGTGGATCACTGCGGCGAAGCGGCGCGGCTGATCCACGCCACGCGGGCGATCGGCCCAGTCGAAGCGGCCCATCGCCTCGCCTTCCACGCCGCGCGAGAAACCGGTACTGGTGACGTCGGTGGTGTCCCACTCGGTCTGGCCGTAGCCGAGGTAGTCGATGCCGCACAGGTCGACCAGCTCGCTGAAGCGGAAGCCCGGCTCGTCGCGCAGCGCGGCGGCCACGGCGAGCAGGTCGGCGGCCGCCAGTTCGGCACTGGTTTCGTTGCGTACCACGCTGATCTTCAGCGTGTCGCCGAACCGTGCGGCGAGGCGCTCGGCCAGCGAGGTCTTTGGGGTGTCGGTCATAGCAGCGCCTTCAGGAACGCGCGATGGTGCTGGTGCGGCGGATCTTCTTCTGCAACTGCAGGATGCCGTGGATCAGCGCTTCGGCCGTGGGCGGGCAGCCCGGCACGTAGATGTCCACCGGCACGATGCGGTCGCAGCCGCGCACCACGGAATAGGAGTAGTGGTAATAGCCGCCGCCGTTCGCGCAGCTGCCCATCGAGATCACCCACTTCGGCTCGGGCATCTGGTCGTAGACCTTGCGCAGCGCGGGGGCCATCTTGTTGACCAGGGTGCCGGCCACGATCATCACGTCGCTCTGGCGCGGCGACGGGCGGAAGATCACGCCGTAGCGGTCCAGGTCCAGGCGCGCCGCGCCGGCGTGCATCATCTCGACCGCGCAGCAGGCCAGGCCGAAGGTCATCGGCCACATGGAGCCGGTGCGCGCCCAGTTCATCAGCGCGTCGACGCTGGTGGTGGCGAAGCCGCGCTGCACCACCGGGTTGTCGCCGGCCGGACGCAGGATGTCGTCCACCACGTCCAGCGGCTGCGGGTTGTGCATCACCTTGTCGATGGAGGAGATCACTCCCATTCCAGTGCTCCCTTCTTCCAGACGTAGGCGAAACCGACCACCAGCAGCAGCAGGAACAGCGCCATTTCAATGAGCGCCACGATGCCGATCTGCTTGAACACCACCGCCCAGGGAAACAGGAAGGCGATTTCCAGATCGAAGATGATGAACAGGATCGCGAGCAGGTAGTAGCGCACGTCGAAACGCGCGCGCGCATCCTCGAACGCCTCGAAACCGCACTCGTAGGGTGCAAGTTTTTCCGCCTCGGGGCGACGCGGACCGGCGAGCATGCCGACCGCCAGCAGGACGAGGCCGAGGCCGGCGGCCACGGCGATGAACAGCAATACGGGCCAGTATTCGGCAATCACGATGCAACCTACCTCCGCGCCATCGGCGCATCAGTGACCGTGGGGTGACGGTCCGGCAATTCGTTTCGGCAGGCCATGAAGGCCACGGACCTTGCGGCCGCGCTCGCGTCTGCTGACAGCCACGGGCGCCCGACTCTCCACGACACGGGGTCGTGAAGCGGGGCATTGTATCAGTGCATGCCGGGGCCACAACAGCTTGACGAACGTCAACGAACCATGAAAACGCCCGTATCGCGCAGGCCTTCGCAGGGATTGCTCACATGGTGTGGGTGGGCCGCTCGGAATTGAGCACGCCGGCGAGCATGTTCTCGATACGCTGGCGCGCCACCTCGGCGTCCGGCGAATCGTTGAAGTGGATGCCGATGCCCGCGGTGCGGTTGCCCTGCGCGCCGGGCGGGCAGATCCATGCCACCTTGCCCACCACCGACAGTCGCTCGCTTTCGTCGGCGAGGCTCACCAGCAACACCACCTCGTCGCCCAGCGCATAGGGTTGGGCGGTGGGCGCGAACAGGCCGCCGTTGCGCAGGAACGGCATGTAGGCGTTGTACAGCGTGGCGGCATCCTTGATCTTCAACGAGATGATGCCCTGGCGGGCGGCGACGGGATTCATGTGGGCTCCTGGGCCGCTCTCGGCTGCCGATGCGGCAGTCTCCATGCTAACCACCATGACGTGCCGCGCAAAGCCTCACACTTCGCGCCAACCCCAATGGTCGAAGATCCACGGCGAGGGCAAGGCCAGCGAGAGCCGCACGAAGCAGGCATCCTCCGCTCGCGCCGCTGGCCATTCCAGCCGCCAGCCACCCTGCCCGTCGCGCCGCAGCGGCGCGGCATGCCAAGGCCATTGCTGCGCCGGGCCGGATGTGCTGGCCGCAGTCAGCAGCAGGCGCGGCCACAGCAGGGGCGAGGGGCGCCACGGCAGCACACGGGTCGCCCCCGACGCCACCGGCTGCGCATGGCGCTCGGGGCGTTCGGCCAGCCGGCGCAGACGGCCGCCGCTCAAGGCCAGCTGACTGGCATAAGCCGCCAGCGCATGCTGCTTGGCGGCCTGCTGCGCCGGCGTGACCGGCGGTTCGGGCATAGTCGTGCCGTCGTCGTGGCCGTGGACCAGATAGCCAAGCAGCCGCGGCGCACCGCCCAGCCTGGCCAGCGCCATGCGCAGCAGCACGTGGGCCGCGCCGTGATCGGGGTGGCGGTCGCCCAGCGCCGGCACGGCGACCAGATCGGGAGCGAAGTCGCCCAGCGCGGTCGCCAGTTCGCGCAGTGCCGACTGGTCCGGCCGCAGCAGGCGGTCGAGCACGCCCATGTCCGGCCAGCCCAGCGACTGCAGCGCCGTGGTCGGCACATCCAGCCGGTGCAGCGCTTCCGCCAGTTCGGCACGGCGGCGGCGGCCCCAGCGCTCGCGCTCGCCGGTACCGATGGACCAGCGCCGTTCAATCCAGCGCTGCGGCCAGGGATTGTTGTCGCCGTCGGTAAGCAGCAGCACGCGCACCGCGCCCCCCGCCGCGCGCACGCGCTGGATCAGCAGGCCGTTGGCGATCGTCTCGTCGTCCGGATGCGGCGCCACCACCAACAGGCGGGTCTGCGCCGTGATGCGAGGTTCCACCGCCGTGTTCAGCGCCATTGCGCCAGCAGTTCCAGCAACAGCAGGTCGCCGCGCAAGGGGCCGCGCAACGCGTCGCGGGTGCGGTTGGCGGCGTCGTACCAGTGCGCCAATGCCTCGCCGTCCATCGCGCTGGCGAGCGGCGGCGCGGCCTGCGTCGATTGCGCACGACGCTCGTCGGCTGCCGCCTGCGCGGCGAACCACAGGCGCTGCGCGGCCTCGTCGTCCAGCCAGCGCCTGGCCATGTCCGTGACCTGCCCGCGACCCGCCGCCAGCGCGGCGAGATCGCGCCGTACCTCGGCGCGACGCTCCAGCGCACCCTGCTGCGCCCAGGCCAGCGCCAGGCCGGGATTGCCCAGCGCGGCCTCCAGCGCCACTTGCGCCTGCGCCACGCCCTGCCCTTGCAGCCACGCCTGTGCTTCCGCTGGCGGCGGCACGTTGAACTCGATGCGCTGGCAGCGGCTGCGTATCGTCTGCGGCAAACGCCACGGCGCGTCGGCCAGCAGGACCAGCAGGGTCTGCCCGGACGGCTCCTCCAGCGTCTTCAGCAGCGCGTTCGCCGCCGCCGCGTTCATGGCGTCGGCCGGGTCGATCAGCGCGACCTGCCAACCGCCGAACTGGCTGCTCATCGCCAGCCGCGCGGACAGCTCACGGATCTGCTCGATCACGATCTCGGTGCGCGGCGTGCCATCCCTGCGCAGGCCGAACGTGAGCGTCACCATGTCGGGATGCGTGCCTGCGTCCAGCAGCAGACAGCTGCGGCACCGGCCGCAGGCCTCGCCGTCCTGCGCGCGCTCACACAGCAGGCCATGCACGAAGCGCTGCGCGAACGCGCGCTTGCCCAGGCCGGCCGGACCGCACAGCAACAGCGCGTGCGGCAACGCATCGCGTTGCCGGCGCGCCTGCAGCCGTGACCAATCCGCCGCGTGCCAGGGCATCGCGTTCATGCTGTCGCTCCGAACAAATGCACAGTGGCAGCGATGGCATCGCGCAGCACTGCTTCAGGCGATTGACTGGCGTCGATCACACGGAAGCGTTGCGGCTCGGCCGCGGCGCGCGCGCGATACGCGGCGCGTACGCGCTCGAAGAAGCCGTCGGCCTCCACCTCGATGCGATCCGCCGCGCCACGGCCCGCGGCACGCGCCCGCCCGGTGCTCACCGGCAGGTCGAGCAGCAGGGTGAGGTCGGGCACGAGTCCGGCGCAGGCCCATTGCTCGATCGCGGCGATGCGTTCGACCGGTTGGCCGCGGCCGCCACCCTGGTAGGCATAGCTGGCGTCCACGTAGCGGTCGCACAGCACCCAGCGTCCGGCCGCCAGGGTCGGTTCGATGGTTTCGCGCACCAGTTGCGCGCGCGAAGCGAACATCAGCAGCAGCTCGCTCTCGGCGCACAGTTCATGCCTCGCCGGATCCAGCACGATCGCGCGCACTGCCTCGCCCAGCCTGGTGCCACCCGGTTCACGAGTGAGCAGCAAATCCACCCCGCGGCTTTCCAGATGTTCGTGCAGGCCTGCCAGCAAGGTGCTCTTGCCGGCGCCCTCGCCGCCTTCCAGCGTGATGAAACGGCCGCGCGCGCTCACTGGCCGCACCGCTTCAGCTGGTAGCAGGCCACGTTGCGGTTCTGCTCGGCGAGCGTGTCGGCGAACACATGGCTGCCGTCGCCGCGCGCCACGAAGTACAGCGCGGTGCCGGGCGCGGGATGCAGCGCCGCCATGATCGCCGGCTTGCCCGGCAGCGCGATCGGCGTGGGCGGCAGGCCCGGCCGTGTATAGGTGTTGTACGGCGTGTCGGTGGTGAGGTCGGCCTTGTGGATCTTGCCCTGGTAGTTGTCGCCCATGCCGTAGATCACGGTGGGGTCGGTCTGCAGCAGCATATGGTCCTCGAGGCGGCGCACGAACACGCCGGCGATCTTCGCGCGCTCGTCGGCGCGGCCGGTTTCCTTCTCCACGATCGAGGCGAGGATCAGCGCGTCGTAGGGCGTGGCCAGCGGCAGATCCTTGTCGCGGCCCGGCCACAATTCGTCCAGTGTCTTCGCCATCGCCGCATGCGCGCGCCTCAGGATATCGAGGTCGCTGTCGCCCTTCACGTAGGCATAGGTCTCGGGCAGGAAGCGGCCTTCCGGCTGTTCGCCCGGCGCGCCGATCTTCTGCATGATCGCGGCGGCGTCGAGGCCGGCGGTCGCGTGCTGCAGCTTCTCCGCCTTGCCCAGCGCCACGAGCACTTCGTGGAAGGTCCAGCCGTCGACGATGGTGAAATTGCGCTGCATCACCCTGCCCGCCGCCATGTTGGCGAGCAGTTGGCGCGGGGTGAGGCCGACGGGCGTGGCGTACTCGCCCGCGTGCAACTTGCCGGCCACCCGCATCTGCACGGCCAGCAGGCGCCAGTACAGCGGCGAGGCGGTGCTCAGGCCCTGGTCGCGCAGCTGGCGCACGATCTCCTTGAAGCTGCTGCCGCGGCCGATGTCGATGCTTTCGCCCTGCGCGGCGACGTGCAGCGGTGCGGTGCCGAAGCGACTGAAGTCGCGCCAGCCCCAGACCACGGCGCCGATCAGCGCCAGCAGCAGCACCAGGATCGTGTTGCGCCAGGTCTTGCGGGTCATGCCTGCTCCATCGGGAAACCGAGTTCGCGCCAATGCGCCTGCATCGCGCGGGCCACCGGGCCGGGGGCGAATACCTTACCCGCCACGGCCTGAACCGGCAGGATGCCGCGAACGCTGGAGCTTAGGAAGAGCTCGGACGCGCGCAGGCATTCGGCCAGCGGCAGGTCGCGCACCTCGACCCGCGGCAATGTCTCCAGCAATTCGGCGCGCAGCGTGCCGGCCACGCCGCAGCGCTCCAGCGCGGGCGTCACCGGCACGCCGTCGACCACCGCGAACAGGTTCGCCGAGGTGGCCGAGATCGCGTTGCCGTGCAGGTCGCACTGCAGGCCTTCGGCAATCGCCGGATCGTTCCACTCGGCGCGCGCCAGCACCTGCTCCAGGCGATTGAGATGCTTGATGCCCGCCAGCAGCGGCTGCTCGGCGAGGCGCGTTTCGCACAGATGCAGGCACAGGCCGTCGCGATACGTCGCCGCGTCCAGCGCCGGCACCGGAAAAGCCGCGACGATGCGGGTAACGCACGGGTCCGCGGGCATCGCATAGCCGCGCGTACCCGTGCCGCGGGTGAGCGTGATGCGCACGACCGTCTCCGCCATGCCTCGCGTCACCGTCGCCGCTTCCTGCCACAGCAGCGCGGGGTCGGGCGCAGGCAGGCGCAGGCGTCCGCACCCCCATGTCAGCCGCCGCATGTGGCGCGGCCACAGCGGCGCGACGCCGCCCACGAAACGGATCGTCTCGAACAGGCCGTCGCCGTACAACAGGCCGCGGTCCTGCGCGGACACCTGGCCCTGCGGCTGGCCGTCGACCAGCATCATGCGTCCGCCGCTCCCAGCGCGCGCAGCAGGCCGCGCGCCTTCGCCCGCGTTTCGTCCAGTTCATTCTCGGCCACCGAGTCGGCCACGATGCCCGCGCCCGCGCGGAGGCTCACCGTGTCGCCGACCAGCGCCAGCGTGCGGATCAGGATATTGAGGTCGAAGTCGCCGTTGCGGTCGAGGTAACCGAGCGCGCCGGTGTAGGCGCCGCGCGGCGCGTCCTCCAGTGCGGCGATGATCTCCATGCAGCGCACCTTGGGACAACCGGTGATGGTGCCGCCGGGGAACACCGCGGCGATCGCCTGCCCCGGCGTCACGCCCGCGCGCAGGCGGCCGCGCACGTTGGAGACGATGTGGTGCACGTGGGCGTAGCTTTCCACCGTCATCAGCTCATCCACCTCGACCGTGCCGGGCACGCAGACACGACCGAGGTCGTTGCGCTCGAGGTCGATCAGCATCACGTGCTCGGCGCGCTCCTTGGGATGCGCGGCCAGTTCGCGGATACGCGCCACGTCGTCGTCGCCGGCCGTACGCGGGCGGGTGCCGGCGATGGGACGGGTCTGCGCCACGCCATCGCGCACTTCCACCAGCCGTTCCGGCGAGGAGCTGGCAATCGCCCAGCCGGATTGCTGCAGCAGGCCTGCGAACGGTGCGGGATTCGCGCGGCGCAGGGCGGCATGCAGTGCCGCCGGCGCCGGTGGTTCGACGTATTGCGCGCGCCACGCGCGCGACAGGTTCACCTGGAAGATGTCGCCCGCATGCAGGTGTTCGTGGATGCGCGCCACACCGTCGAGGAAGTGTTGCGGCTCATCTTCGACCCAGTGTGATGGCTCCGGCAGGGCGGGAATCGTCGGCGTCACCGCCAGATCGGCTTCCAGCACGTCGAGCAGGTGCTCGCTACCGGCCTCGGCCACCAGCACGGTGCAATCGCGCGCGTGGTCGACGACCACTGCCACGGGACAACGCAGGGCCAACGCTGCCGGCAAGTTGTCGGCGGCGCGCAGTTGCAACCTCGGTTCGATCTCGCCCGCGAGTTCGTAGCCGAGCAGCAGCGCCCAACCGCCGTGGAACGGCAGGCCATCGTCCTCGCGCGGCCGGCGCTCGGCCTGCCAGGCGGCGTCCAGCGCATCGAGGAAACGCATGCCGACGATGGCGCCGGCGGCGTCGCGCACGCCGCCGTCCGCCGCCAGCGTCAGGCTGTCCTGCGGAAACGCGAACAGGATGTCGTAGCGCGCCTGCGCCGTGCCGTGCAGCACGCTTTCCAGTAGGCAGGGGTAACGTCCGGGAAACGCGGCGGCCGGCGCGAGCAGGTCGCGCCGGCCGCGGAGGATGCGACGATGGCAGCTCGTCACGTCAGACGCGACGGAAGGCCAGCGTGCCGTTGGTGCCGCCGAAGCCGAAGGAGTTGGAGATCACCACGTCGATCTTCGCCTCGCGCGCCACGTTCGGCACGAAGTCGAGGTCGCAGCCGTCGCCCGGCTCGTCGAGGTTGATCGTGGGCGGCAGCACGCCGTCGCGCATCGCGAGGATGCTGAAGATCGCCTCCACGCCGCCGGCCGCTCCTAGCAGATGGCCGGTGATCGACTTGGTGGAGCTCATCGCCAGCTTGCAGGCATGGTCGCCGAACACGCGCTTGGCGGCCAGCACTTCGCCGAGGTCGCCCAGCGGGGTCGAGGTGCCGTGCGCATTGACGTATTGCACTTCGGACGGATTGATGCCGCCGTCCTTCAGCGCGCTCTCCATGCAGCGGGCCGCACCTTCGCCACCCTCGCTGGGCGCGGTGATGTGGTAGGCGTCGCCGCTCATGCCGTAGCCGGCCAGTTCGGCATAGATGCGCGCGCCGCGCGCCTTCGCATGCTCGTATTCCTCCAGCACCAGCACGCCGGCGCCATCGGACAGCACGAAGCCGTCGCGGTCCTTGTCCCACGGGCGGCTGGCCCTGGTCGGCTCGTCGTTGCGGGTGGACATCGCCTTGGCCGAACAGAAGCCCGCCATCGCGGTGCCGGTGGTGGCGAATTCCGAACCGCCGGCGACCATCACGTCGGCGTCGCCGTACTGGATCATCCTCGCGGCCAGGCCGATGTTGTGCGTGGCCGTGGCGCAGGCAGTGACGCAGGCGATGTTCGGGCCCTTCAGGCCGAACATGATCGACAGATAGCCCGACACCATGTTGATGATCGAGCTGGGCACGAAGAACGGCGACACGCGACGCGGGCCCTTTTCGTGCAGTTCGATCGAGGTGTCCTCGATGGTGTTGAGGCCGCCGATGCCGGCGCCCACCGCCACGCCGATGCGCGGCGCGTTGGCCTCGGTGATTTCCAGGCCAGCATCCTTGAGCGCCTGGGTGCCCGCGGCGATGCCGTACTGGATGAAGTGATCCATCTTCTTGACGTCTTTCGGCGATACCCAGTCGGCGGGGTTGAAACCCTTCACCTGGCCGGCAATGCGCGTGGCGTAGTTGCTGGCGTCGAAATGGGTGACTTCGCCGATGCCACTGACGCCCTTGAGGATGTTGTCCCAGGCGGTGACCAGGTCGTTGCCGACCGGCGAGATGATGCCCATGCCGGTCACTACCACGCGTCGCTTGCTCATGCTCTTGTTCCTTCGTGTTCCGGGAAGCGCCGATGCATGGCGCTGCTCGTCATTCGCGGATGCCCGCCATCGCCGCACACCATACGGGATCGGACGTTGCAGATTGCAGAAACGAAAACTGCGCCTTGTCGGCGCAGCTTCCGGTACCGCTACGGGGGCAGCAGCGCAGCGCGCCGTCCTGCCACCGCGCGATCACTCCTTGGTGTGGGCCTTGATGTAGTCAACAGCCTGCTGCACGGTGGTGATCTTCTCGGCGTCCTCGTCCGGGATCTCGGTCTCGAACTCTTCCTCGAGGGCCATCACCAGCTCGACGGTGTCGAGCGAGTCGGCGCCCAGGTCGTCCACGAACGAGGCATTCGCCGTGACTTCATCCTCTTTCACGCCCAGCTGCTCGACGACGATCTTCTTGACGCGCTCTTCGATGGTGCTCATGTTGCCAAACCTCCCACGGGGAATTGTGTTGTACGCCGGCCCGCGGCCGGCAAGACCGGCGGATTGTAGTGGCTAAGCCGCCAGGCCGCCACGCATCCACCGTTAGCTGTGCGACTCCGGTCACCGGTCGACGCGAAAGCGCAATTGTCGCCGAAAACGCCGCCATGCGCGACAGGCTTGGCATGCGTTGCCGTATGGAGCCTCGGCGTTTGAAACTGCCGGGTACGACCCGCTCAGGCCATGTACATGCCGCCGTTGACGTGCAGCGTCTCGCCGGTGATGTAGGCCGCGGCCGGCGAGGCGAGGAAACCCACCGCCTTGGCGATGTCGCCGGCCTCGCCGAGGCGACCCAGCGCAATCTGGCCCAGCAACGCCTCCTTCGCCGACTCGGGCAAGGCACGCGTCATGTCGGTGTCGATGAAGCCCGGTGCCACCACGTTCACGGTGATGCCGCGCGAACCGATCTCGCGCGCCAGCGACTTGGAGAACGCGATGATGCCGGCCTTGGCCGCCGCGTAGTTCGACTGTCCGGGGTTGCCGGTGAGTCCGATCACCGAGGCGATCGAGATGATGCGGCCCTTGCGCGCCTTCATCATGCCGCGCATCACCGCCTTCGAGGTACGGAACACCGAACTGAGGTTGGTGTCGAGGATTGCCTGCCAGTCCGCCTCGGGCATGCGCATCAGCAACTGGTCGCGGGTGATGCCCGCGTTGTTGACCAGGATCGACACCGCGCCGAATTCCTTGGCGATGCCGTCGATCAGCGCCTCCACCGCGGCGGAATCGGTGACGTTCAGCATGCGGCCATGGCCGCCGTGCGCGGCCAGCCGCTCGCCGATCGCGGCGGCACCGCTCTCGCTGGTGGCGGTGCCGATCACGGTGGCGCCCATTGCCGCCAGTTCGTCCGCGATCGCCGCGCCGATGCCACGGCTGGCGCCGGTCACCAGCGCGATCTCGCCCGTCAATGTCTTGTCCATCGCCGTGTTCCGTCAGGATTCGAAGCCGCGAACCTTACACGGAAACGGGGACGCACCGCATCCCGGGATTTGCCGCCGCGGATGCCGCCATCTCGCCCGGTTCGCCCCGCCCTTCGTCCTATCGGGTTTCGCCGGGCCGGTAACCCGCCTCGGCATTCGCCACCGGAATGCGCGTTCCGGCCCTCTCCAGGAAACTCTTGACGATCGGGACTACCCTCCCGGGCTCCGAAAACAGCGCGAAATGGCCGGCATCCGGGATCACCGCGAGCTCGGCGGCAGGGATGAGCCTGGAGGTTTCGACGGCGTGTTCAAGGCGGACGAAGTCACGATCACCCAGAGCAATGAGAACGGGCGCCTGGATCGAAGCAAGCTCCGCCTCCGAAAAACCCTCCCAACGGATGCGGCAGACCTTGTCCCAGAGCATGGGCCAACCACGGGCATCCGGCGCCACCTCCTCGTAGCATTTTTTCTGAAATTGGAAAGCTCTGGAGTCTGGGGTTGGTGCAACGCTGGTATGGAGCATCTCCATGTCAAGAGCGCGCTGCGGAGGTCCAAAAGTGGCCCCATAGGTAGCAACGCGGCATACGAGATCGGGGTACTGAAGCGCGATCATGAGCGCCGTGGCGCCACCGTAACTTTCCCCAAGGAAGTCGGCCTTCCGGATTCCGAGATGCCGCAAAAGGCCGACCACATCGCTGGCATTCTGCTGCAGGGTGATCGGACGCTCGGGGATATCCGCCGTGCGGCCGTGCCCCTGGAGGTCCATCGCAATGACCGAATGGCTGTCGGTCAACGCCGGAAACGACTTCGTTCCGACGCAGCCGAACGCAGGAGGAACGTAAACGAGCGGGTCGCCTTCGCCCTCGATTTCGTAATACATCGTCAGGCCGTTGACGGGCGCGTACCCGGCGATGCGCTCCTTTTCTCTGGTTCGGATCGTCATGGCTTGCCTGCCGCCCCTTCCAAGCCCCGAATACCGCCGGCTGCCCCCTGATCGCGGCAGCAACCGGCGTGCGCCTCTCGATACTCGTCGTGGCGCCGCCACCAGACGCCTGCCGCCTCGTTGCGTCCCAGCGGCGCGCGATCCAGCCACTGGTACATGCCCCACAGGCCGTCCAGGCCGCGCGCGTAGGTGGAATAGCTGTGATAGACGACGCCATTCTCGAGCACGAATGCGCTCATGCCGGGCCGTTCGCGGATGTAGGTGGCGGGATCGGTGCCGCACATCCCCGCGAACTGCGAAACCGGATGCTCGCCGCCGAATTGCGTGCTCGGGCCAGCCGGTGCCTGCGGGTCCGGCGCGGCGGCCTCGCGTCGATAGTTGTATTCCGCTCCGCCTTCGCGCTGCTGTTCTTCGGTGACGCCAACCGCGAAATCGAGATTGAAGTCGCTGCCGAACGAGGACGCCCAAGGGAAGACCCAGCCCAGCCGCCGTTTGTACGCCTGCAACTTGGCCAGCGGCGCGCGCGACACCGCCGTGAAAGCCACGTCGTGGTTCTCCAGGTGCGCGACGATGCCGTTGAAGCCGTCGGCGATCGCCGAGCAGGACGGGCAGCCCGCGGCGTAGTCGGGACCGAACATGAAGTGGTAGACCAGCAGCTGCGAGCGTCCGCGGAACAATTCCGCCAGCGTGGCGCTGCCTGCGTCGGTGTCGAAGCGATAGTCCTTGTCGACGCGCACCCACGGCAGCGCCTGCCGCTGACGCGCCAGCTCGTCGCCGCGCCGGGTCAGCGCCTTTTCCTCGCGCAGCAACTCCAGGCGCGCTTTCAGCCATTCCTCGCGCGTCCCGATCTTGTGGTCCGTCGCCGTTTGCGTGACTTCGCGTTTCATTTGCTGCTCCTGCCTGTCGTGGCTTCAATGCACCTGGCCAGTCATGCGGCCAGCGTATCGAGGAAATGCGTCCAGCCGCCGGTGTGCTTGGTCGCCGACTCTTCGTCCGGCAGGCCCTCCTGGGTCAGGCGCAATTCGGTTTGCTTGCCGCGCGCGGTCAGTTCAATGGTGACCACCGTTTCCTTGCCGCGCGTGGTTTCGCTGACCCAGGTGAACTCCAGCAGGCGCGGCGCTTCCACGCGCAGGTAGCGGCCGTAGTGCGGCATGATCCCGCCATTCCAGACCATGCCGAGATAGAACAGGCCGTCCGGGCGCGGGTCGAGGCTGGCGTCGCCGCCCATCGCCAGCCAGGTTTTCGCGCTGTTCGCGTCGGTCCAGGCGCGGAACACGCGCTCGGGTGATGCGTCGTAGGTGCGCGGCAGGCTGATGCGGAACGGACCCATCGCGTTTTCATTGCGGCCTTTCATCGTCGGACTCCTTCTGCTGGTCGAGGAAAGCGCCCAGCGCATCGAGGCGCTGGCTCCAGAAACGTTCGTACTGCGCGGTCCAGCGCGCCACCTCGCGCAGCGGAGCAGCGCGCAGTCGCAGGTAGTGTTCGCGGCCCTCGCGGCGGCGGCGGACCAGGCCCGCGCCCTCCAGCACCTTGACGTGCTTGGACACCGCGTTCAGCGACATCGCGAACGGTTGCGCGAGGTCGGTCACCCGCAACTCGCCGCGGGTCAGCCGCGCCACGATGCGGCGGCGGGTGGGATCGGCGAGCGCGGCGAAGGCGAGATCGAGGTTCGACATGGCGGCATTCATTCAACCTTTTGGTTGAATAATACGCCAACGAAAGGGCGCGTCAAGCGCGCCCTTTCATGAAGCCTGGTTGTCCGCTCAACCGCGCCAGTCGGCCAGCGCGGCATCGAATTCGGCCGGCGCACCGATCGCACGCGCCTCCAGCCTCTTGTCGATGCGCTTGACGAGGCCGGCCAGCACCTTGCCCGGGCCGCACTCGGCGATGCGCGTGGCGCCGCCGGCGGCGAGCGCCTGCACGCATTCCGTCCAGCGCACCGGCAGGTAAAGCTGGCGCTGCAACGCGCCGCGGATCTCGTCCAGCGAGGCGTAACTCTTCGCCTCGGCGTTCTGGATCACCGGGATCGCCGGCGGTCGCCAGGCAATCGAGGCCATGCGTTCACCCAACTTGTCTGCCGCCTCGCGCATCAGCATGCAGTGCGAAGGCACCGACACCGCGAGCTTGATGGCCTTCTTCACGCCCAGCTCGGCGAGCCTGGCCAGCGCGCGATCCACCGCCTCGGCGTTGCCCGCGATCACCAACTGGCCCGGCGAATTGTAGTTCGCCGGCGCCACCACCTGGCCCTGCGCGACCTCGTCGCAGACCTGCGCGATCTGCGCATCGTCGCCGCCCAGGATCGCCGCCATCGCGCCCACTCCGGCCGGCACCGCCGCCTGCATCAGGCGGCCGCGCTCGGCCACCAGCGCGGCGGCGTCATGCAGGGACAGGGCTTCCGCGCAGACCAGCGCGCTGTACTCGCCCAGGCTGTGGCCCGCCAGTTGCGCGGGCCGCGCGCCACCGAGCTTGTTCCACACTCGCCACACCGCGACGCTGGCCGCGAGCAGGGCCGGCTGGGTGTTTTCCGTGCGATTGAGCTGATCTTCCGGCCCCTGCTGGCTGAGCGCCCACAAGTCGACACCTGCGCCCCGCGAGGCTTCGTCGAACGTCGCCTGCACTTCACCGTGCGCGGCGGCCAGTTCGGCCAGCATGCCGACCGCTTGCGAGCCTTGGCCGGGGAAGACGAAGGCAAGATGAGAATGGGTGGTGCTCATGCGAATCCTCTCCAACGAATGCAACGGGCAGAAGCCCTCCCCCTCACCCCAATCCTCTCCCCCGCCACGCCGGGGAGAGAAGAGAGTGTGTGGCGCGGCCTTTCGATTCTCTATTCCCGATTTCCGGCTCTCAGTACCGCAACAGCGCCGAGGCCCAGGTGAAGCCGCCGCCGAAGGCTTCCAGCAACAGGTTCTGGCCGCGCTGTACCTTGCCCGACCGCACGGCGTAGTCCAGCGCCAGCGGCACCGAGCCGGACGAGGTGTTGGCGTGCTGGTCGACGGTGACGATGACGCGCTCCATCGGCATGTCCAGCCGCTTCGCGGTGGCCTCGATGATGCGCAGGTTGGCCTGGTGCGGAATCAGCCAGTCGATCTGCGAGGCCTGCATGCCGGCGGCCTGCAGCGTTTCTTCGACCAGCGCGTCCAGCGTCTTCACCGCCACCTTGAACACCTCGCGGCCGGCCATCTTGATGCGCACGCCATGGTTCGGCTCGTCCTTGAAGCCGACGGACACGCCGACCGGATTCCACAACAGCTCCTTGTAGCCGCCGTCGGCGTGCATGCAGGTGGCGTAGACGCCGGGTTCGCCGGAGGCTTCCAGCACCACCGCGCCGGCGCCGTCGCCGAACAGCACGCAGGTCTCGCGTTCGTTCCAGTCGATCATGCGGGTCAGCGTCTCGGCGCCGATCACCAGGACCTTCTTCGACTGGCCGCTCTTGATGAACTTGTCGGCGATGCCGAGCGCATACATGAAGCCCGAGCAGGCGGCGTTGACGTCGAAAGCCGCGCAGCCGTTCGCACCCAGCCGCTGCTGCACCAGGCAGGCGGTGGACGGGAAGATGATGTCTGGCGTGGTGGTGCCCAGCACGATCAGGTCCAGCTCCGATGCCTTGACGCCAGCCGCCTCCAGCGCGCGCTGCGCGGCGAGGAAGGCGAGGTCGCCGGTGGTCTCGCCATCGGCGGCGATGTGACGCTGGCGGATGCCGGTGCGGGTGCGGATCCATTCGTCGCTGGTGTCGACGATCTTCTCCAGATCGACGTTGCTGACGGCGCGCTCGGGCAAGGCACTGCCGGTGGCGATGATGCGGGAGTAGATCGAGGCCATTCCGTTTTCCGTCAAACGTAAACCGTGGATTGAACGCCCTGGACGGCGCATGCGCAACCGTCCGGACGTCCATAACGCGAAACGGCGCGTCGCCGCGCCGTTCCGGATGATTCGGTCACGCGGATCCCGCAGGGGAACCCGCCGCGTCGGTCAGTCCTCGACCGACACTGCGCCCTTGGTCTCGATGACCTTCTTGCCGCGGTAGTAGCCGTCGGCAGTGACGTGGTGGCGCAGGTGCACCTCGCCGCTGGTCGGGTCGGTGGACAGCTGCACGGTCTTCAGCTTGTCGTGCGCGCGACGCATGCCGCGGGTGGACGGGGTACGGCGGCTCTTGGCAACGGCCATGGTAGTTCTCCAACTGAACCTGATTTCGATATCTGGATGATCGAGGTCACGGACCCCGACCGGCTTGCTTCTTCAGTTCGCGCAACACCGCGAACGGGTTGTTCTCTTGTCCCGCGGCATCGTCCTGCCCGGTCGCGCCGTGATCGACGGCCGCATCGGGCAGGCTGCTGTCCGGGTTCACCGGCACCAGCGGCAAGGCCAGCAGCAGCTCGTCCTCGATCACGTCCGCCGGACGCAGGCGACCATCCTCGGCCACCAGCAGCGGCTCGCAACCTGGCGGCAAACCCGCCTCGTCGCGCTCCCGCCGGATCAGCCCGAGCCGGCTGTCCACCGTCACCGGCAACACGAACGGCTCGAGCGTGCGCTGGCAGATCATCGTCAGCGGCGCCTGCGCATGGACATCCACGTAGTCCGTGCCCAGCCCGTCGCGACCGAAATCCAGCCGGAAGCTCACCTCGCCCACATTGCCGGCCAGCGCGCTGCACAGGCGCTCCAGCGCGGCCACGGGCATCGATCCCTCGAACGAACGCCGCGCCGAGACCATGCGCCAAGCGTCCACGGACTCTGGCAGTGTCACGGACATAATCGGCGAATGGTAAATTCGTGGACGGCCGAAGTCAACCGACAATCAAGCGCTTGCGTCATCCGTTTCGCGCATTTTGCCTGATGCGCCCCGCTTGCGGCAGACTGCACGCCCACTCCATCCGGGCATTGCCGCGTGAACCTTTCCCTGACGCTGGGCGTGTTCGCCCTGTTGGTGCTGGTCGTCGCGGCGGCTTGGGCGCTGTCCTCGCGCCGCTGGCAGAACCGGCGCGCCGCGGACCTGCAGCAATTGCTCGACCTGGCCGACCGGCTGGAAACCGATCTGAAAAGCTGCCGTGCCGGCCTGGCACAGGCGCATGCCGTGATGGCGATCAACCCCGACCTGCCCGGCGCCAGCGAACAGGATGCCCGCCAGGCAGTCGACGCCGGGCTGCAGGCGCTGCTGCGCCAGCGCATCTGGATCCGCGACCGCGCCGCCCGCGCCAACCAGCAGGAACTGGACGAGACCGCCGCCGCGATGCGCGCGAGCCGCGATCGCCTGCAACCGCTGCTGCAGGCGCTCTCCGCCGCCCAGCGCGACCTGGACAGCGCGATGCGCGAACACATCCATCGCGACGCGGAATGAGCTCCACGCCCCGCATCGTGCTGGCCTCCACCTCGCGCTACCGCGCCGAGCTGCTGCGCCGGCTGCTGCCGGAATTCGAGCAGCGCGCGCCCGGCACCGATGAGACCGCCATGCCTGGTGAAACTCCGGGCGCCCGCGCGGTGCGGCTCGCCCTCGCCAAGGCTGCGGCGGCCACCGGCGGGCTTGCCGACGCGCTGGTGATCGGCTCCGACCAGGTCGCCGAACTGGACGGCACGCAACTGGACAAGCCCGGCAGCGCAGCGAACGCCCGCGCCCAGCTCGCCGCCAGCTCCGGTCGCGTGGTGCATTTCCACACCGCGCTGTGCCTGCTCGACACCCGCAGCGGCCGACACCAGTTGCATGTCGACCACACCCGCGCTCACTTCCGCGCGTTGAGCGCCACGGAAATCGAACGCTACGTGGCACGTGAGCAACCGCTGGACTGCGCCGGCAGCTTCAAGTGCGAAGGCCTGGGCATCAGCCTGTTCGAGCGCATCGACAGCGAGGACCCCAGCGCGCTTATCGGGTTGCCGCTGATCGCGCTGGCAAGATTGCTGCGAACGGCGGGAGTGGCCGTGCCCTGAGGCAAACCGGGTACGCTGATCGCAACACCGTCGAACCGCCTTCCATCCACGCACTGCCGCGAGCCCGACCGATGAGCCAGCCCCTGTCCGCCGCTCCGCCCGCCGACGAACTGCGCCAGCGCCTCGCCGCCGCCGAGGCGCAGCTCAACCGCGTGCTGCTGGGCAAGGCACGGCAAGTGAAGCTGGCGCTGGCCTGCCTGGTCGCCGGCGGCCACCTGCTGCTGGAAGACGTGCCCGGCGTGGGCAAGACCACACTGGCGCATGCGCTGGCCGCCAGCTTCGCGCTGGAGTTCCAGCGCGTGCAATTCACCAGCGATCTGCTGCCTTCGGACATCCTCGGCGTCAGCGTGTACGAACGCGAGACCGGGCAGTTCCGCTTCCATCCCGGCCCGATCTTCGGCGGCCTGCTGCTGGCCGACGAGATCAACCGCGCCACGCCGAAGACGCAGAGCGCGCTGCTGGAGGCGATGGCCGAAGGCCAGGTCACCGTGGACGGCCAGACCCACGCGCTGCCACAGCCGTTCTTCGTGGTCGCCACGCAAAATCCGCTGGATCTCGCCGGCACCTTCCCGCTGCCCGATTCCCAGCTCGACCGCTTCATGCTGCGGCTGTCGCTGGACTACCCCGATCCCGCCGCCGAACGCGAACTGCTCACCGGCATCGACCGCCACGACCTGCTGACCCGGCTCATGCCGCAGTTGGACGGCACTGCCCTGCTCGCACTGCGCCGGCAGGCACAGGCGATCACCGCCAGCCCCGCCCTGCTCGATTACCTGCAGGCCCTGCTCGGCGCCAGTCGTCGCCATGCCGAGATCCGCACCGGGCTGTCGCCGCGCGCGGGCCTGTCGCTGCTCGCCGCGGCCCGCGCCTGGGCCCTGCTGGACGGCCGCGCCTACGTGCTGCCGGAAGACCTGCAGGTGCTGTTCGTGCCGCTGGCCGCGCACCGTCTGGTGGCCGCGCGCGGCATCGGTGGCGAGGCGCTGGCGCGCCAGCTGCTCGCCGAGGTGGCGGTGGACTGATGCGCGCCAACCTGCGCCGGCTCGCGCAACGTGCCGGAGTCTGGGCCGAACGCCGCCTCCCCGCGCTCACCCGCCTGCGCCAGCCCGAGCCGCTGCCGATCGAACTTGGCCGGCGCCGCATTTACATCGTGCCCACCGCGTTCGGGCTCGGCTTCGGCGTGTTGCTGCTGGTGATGCTGGTCGGCGCGCTGAACTACGCCAACAACGCGGCGCTGCTGCTGACCTGCATGCTGGGCGCGGCGACCGCCGCGAGCATGCTGCTCGCGTTCCGCACGCTGGATGGCCTGTCGCTGCGCGGCATCCGCGCCGGCCATGCCGTCGCCGGCGACCCGCTGGAACTGGTGCTGGATTTCGCGGCGCAGCGTGCGCGCGAGTCGGTGCGCCTCGATTGTGCCGGCGAGTCGCTGGCCTTCGCCCTGCAGGGCACCACGGAACTGCGGCTGCGCCTGGCCACCACCCGGCGCGGCTGGCTGGTCCTGCCGCGGCTCAAGCTCTGGAGCACCTGGCCACTGGGCCTGTTCCGCGCCTGGAGCTGGCTGCACCCGCAGCAGTCCGTGCTGGTGTGGCCGCGGCCGGAAGCCGCCGGCCCGCCACCCGCGCTGCCGGGCGATGCGCGCGAACGCCTGCGTCCGCAGGCGGGCGAGGAACTCGCCGCGCTGCGCGACTACCGCCGCGGCGATGCGCCTCGGCACATCGCGTGGAAAGCCAGCGCCCGCCACCACGACCTGCTGGTCAAGGATTTCGACCGCCCGGAGCCGCGCGAGACCTGGCGCCTGGAGTGGGACGCGCTGCGCGCACTCGACCGCGAGGCGCGCATCGCCAGGCTGGCACGCTGGCTGGGCGAGGCGGAGGCGCAAGGCCGACGCTACAGCCTGCAACTGCCGAACGAGCGCATCGACATCGGCAGCGGCCCCGCCCACTACGCGCGCTGCATGAGCGCGCTGGCGGTGCTGCCGTGACGAAATCAGCCGCCACGCCGCTGGACGCACGCAGCTTCGACCTGGCTGCGTTCGGCCTCGCCGCCGTGCTGGCGCTGCACGCGCCGCACCTGCCGTGGTGGCTGGGCGCCACGCTGGCGGCCATCCTCGGCCTGCGCTGGTGGCAGCGCCGCCGCCAGCGCGCACGCGCGCCGGCCTGGCTGAAGTTGCCGTTGCTGGCCGCGTTGCTGCTGTCCATCGTGAGCTGGTACGGCAACCTGTTCGGCCAGGCGCCGGGCGCCGCGCTGGCGGTGGGCTTGCTGGTGCTGAAGCTGCTGGAAACCGAGACCGCGCGCGATGCCCGCGTGGGCATGAGCTTCGCCTGCTTCACCTTGATGGCCGCGCTGCTGTTCGACCAGAGCCTCACCGCCACCACCACGGTGGCGCTGGGCTTGCTGCCGCCGCTGGCTGCGCTGCGTTCGCTGGAACCGGGTCGGCGCACGCCTCCGGCACTGTGGCGCGAACTGCTGCCCGGCCTCGGCCTGCTGGCCGCCGCGTTGCCGCTGGCCCTGCTCGCCTTCCTGCTGCTGCCACGGCTGAACTCGCCGCTGTGGGGCGCGCCGAATGCCGGCGAACAACGCACCGGCCTCAGCGACCGCATGACGCCGGCCGGCTTCACCCAGTTGCTGGTCGACGACAGCCCCGCGCTGCGGGTGGGCTTCGACGGCCCACCGCCACCGCCCGGCCTGCGCTATTTCCGCGCCTTCGTGATGGCGCACTACGACGGCAGCAGCTGGACCTACCGCGACGTGGCCAGCCAGCCGCCAGTACCGCTCGAGGCCGCGCAAACCGTCCGCTACCGCATCAGCCTGGAACCGACCCGGCAGCGTGTGCTGCCCACGCTGGACGTGCCGCTGGCCGCCCCGCCGGGTGCCAGCCTGCGCCGCGACCGCGAGGTGATCGCCGACAAGCCGGTAGACAGCTTGCGCGACTACACGCTGGAATCCGCCATCCGCTACCGGCTGGAGCCGCAGCTCGGCCGCCACCGCGCCCGCTGGCTGCAACTGCCCGCCGGCTTCGACCCGCGCACGCTGGCGCTGGGCCGCTCATGGAAGGCGCGTTACGGCAGCGATGATGCCGCCATCGTGCAGGCCGCGCTGGCGCTGTTCCACGACGGCGGCTTCCGCTACACGCTGGCGCCCGCGCCGCTGGGCCGCGACGCGATGGACGATTTCCTGTTCGACACCCGCGAAGGTTTCTGCGAGCACTACTCGTCCGCCTTCACCGTGCTGATGCGCGCCGCCGGCATTCCCGCCCGCGTGGTCACCGGCTACCAGGGCGGCTACTGGAACGCGCTGGGCGGTTACCTGCTGGTGCGCAATTCCGACGCGCATGCCTGGAGCGAGGTGTGGCTGGCCGGCCGCGGCTGGGTACGGGTCGACCCCACAGCCGCGGTGCGTCCGCAGCGCATCAGCATGGGTGCCGCCGCCGCGGCGCCCGGCCAACTGCCGTGGTACCAGAGCGGCTGGCTGCAGTCGATGCGCAACCGCTGGGACATCGTCAACCGCTGGTGGAACCTGGGCGTTAACGGCTTCGACGCACTGCGCCAGCGCGGGCTGCTGAAACCGTTCGGCATCCGCGAGGCGGATCCTTCCACGCTGGCGCTGCTGCTGGCCGTGGCCTGCGTGCTGGCAATGGCCGCCGGCTTGGCGTGGGTATGGCGGCGGCGCGAACCGGAAGACCCCGCGCGCACCGCACTGCGCCAACTGGAACGCAAGCTGGCGCGGCAGGGCGTGGCACGCCGGGCCGGCGAAGGGCCGCGGGACTACCTGCAGCGCGCCGCCCGCATGTTGCCGGCGCAACACGACAGACTGACCGAACTGATGCACCGTTATCTTGAACTGCGCTATGCCCATCCCGAGCCGACATCTGAATCCCTGCGTGCATTCCAGCGCGCGGTGCGGGATTTTCCTGTCGTCCGCATGGTCAAATGAGCGTTGATAGGGTTGCGCACACAAACATCCATGATGGAGAAACCGCCATGTCCCTCTGCCGTCCCCTCGCGCTAGTCGCGGCCGTCGCCCTGCTGGGCGGCTGCGCGACCATTCCGCAGCCGCTGCAAGGCAACTACACCGCCATCTCCAGTGCCGCCGCCCAGCAAGGTGGCGCGGGTGGCACCCAGGTGCGCTGGGGCGGCGAGATCATCAAGACCGAGCCGGGTCCGCAGCAGACCTGCTTCTACATCCTGGCCCGTCCGCTGGACAGCCAGGCGCGGCCGGAACTGGGGCGTTCGGGCGGCGACCAGGGCCGCTTCGTGGCCTGCCACAGCGGTTTCTACGATCCGGAAGTCTTCAGCCGCGGCCGCGAGCTGACCGTGACCGGCACCATCCACGGCACGGTGACGCAGAAGGTGGGCGACTACGACTACCCCTATCCGCGCGTGGAAGCGAACGTGGTGTACCTGTGGCCGAAGCGCCCGGTGTACGTGAACACGCCCTACCCGCCCGGCTTCTACGACCCGTTCTGGGGCCCGGGCTGGGGTCCGTGGGGTGGCTACGGTTACGGTTATCCGTACTACTGGAATCGCCCGCGCGTGATCGTGGTGCGCCCCGCACCGCCGCCTCCGCCCCCGCCGGGCAAGTGACTGCCGCAACGAAAACGCCGGCCAATGGCCGGCGTTTTCGTTGATGCCCATGAAAGACCACTCAGCCCGGTGGCCAGTGCATGTGCCGGCCGCCCAGCAGGTGCACGTGCAGGTGGAACACGGTCTGGCCGCCGTATTCGTTGCAGTTGATCACGGTGCGATAGCCCTGCGCGGCGAAACCTTCGCGCTTCGCGTAATCGGCGGCGGCCAGCAGCAGGCGGCCCAGCAGCGCCGCGTCCTCCGGCGTGGCGTCGTCCAGCGTGGCGATCGGTTTCTTCGGGATGAACAACACGTGCACCGGCGCCTGCGGATTCACGTCGCGGAAAGCCAGCATCTCGTCGTCCTCGTAGACGATGTCCGCCGGGATCTCGCGCCGGATGATCTTGCCGAAGATGGTGTCGCCCATGTCGTTCCTCTCCCCGGTTACAGACGCAGCAGCATACCGTGCGCGGCCGGCGCCACCCGCTTGAAGCCGAATTGTTCGTAGAGCCGGAACGCGGTGCCATCGGCGATCAGGCCGACCATCGCCCGTGCCGGCGCCCGTGCGCGCAATTGCTCGACCAGCGCGGCCATGATGTGCCGCCCCCAGCCTCGCCCCTGCCAGGCCGGCGCCACCGCGATGTCGACCACGAACAGGAACAGGCCGCCGTCGCCGACGATGCGGCCCATGCCGATCAGTTCACCGTCATGGCGCACGCACACCGCGCACCAGCTCGCCGGCAAGCCGGTCGCCGCGCCCTCGGCGGTCATGGCGCTCAGTCCCGCCGCGACGCGCAGCGCGCGGTATTCCCCGATAGCGGGGATTTCCAGCCTGAGCTCGGGCTCGCGGACGTCGTTCGCACTCATCGGAAACTCTGCTCAATCCAGCAACTGGCGGCCGCCGAAGGCGTGCGCCAGCGTGCCGCGGTCCACGAATTCCAGCTCGCCGCCCAGCGGCACGCCATGCGCCAGCCGGGTCGGCCGCACGCCACCGGCACGGGCCAGCTGCGCCAGATAGTGCGCGGTAGCCTCGCCTTCCACGGTGGGGTTGGTGGCGATGATGAGCTCCTCCACCTCGCCCTCGCCCAACCGCTGCGCCAACTGCGGCAGACCCAGTTCCTCCGGCCCCAGTCCGTCCAGCGGCGACAGCCGGCCATGCAGCACGAAGTACTGGCCGCGATAGCCCGTGGCCTGCTCGATCGCGGCCAGGTCCACCGGCGACTCCACCACGCACAGCAGCTGGCGGTCGCGACTGCTGCCGGCGCAGATCGCGCACAGCGCTTCCTCGCTGAAATTGCGGCAGCGCTGGCAATGCCCGATGCGCTGCATCGCCTCGCGCAACGCATCGGCCAGCTTCAACCCGCGCTCGCGATCCCGCTCCAGCAGATGGAACGCCATCCGCTGCGCACTCTTGCCCCCCACGCCGGGCAGGCAGCGCAGGGCTTCGATCAGACTGGCAAGAAGTGGGGAACTGGATGGCATGGATGATCCGAGTAGTGAGTGAAGAGAAGTGAGGCGTGAGAGAAAGCGAGGAGCGGCAAACCGATGCCCCCACTCGTTTCTCACCCCTCTCCACTCACCCCTGCATTCAGAACGGCATCTTGAAGCCCGGCGGCAGGCTCATGCCGGCGGTGACGCCGCCCATCTTGTCGCGGCTGGCCTGGGCCACCTTGTTCACCGCGTCGTTGATCGCGGCGGCGACCAGATCCTCGGCCATCTCGGGATCGTCGGCGAAGGCCTGGCGGTCGATGCTCACCTTGCGCACCTCGTGCGCGCCGCTCATGGTCACGCTCACCAGGCCGCCACCGGCGCTGCCGGTGACCTCCAGCTTGGCGATCTCCTCCTGCGCACGCTTCATGTCTTCCTGCATGCGCTGGGCCTGCTGCATCAGCTGGCCGATCTGACCTCTCATCGTCGTGCTCCGTTACTGCGGGTTGTTCAGGGGTTTCACCGACTGCGGCACCACGCGGGCACCGAAGTCGCGTTTCATGGATTGCACGAAGGGATCGTCCTCGATCGACTGTTCGGCCGCCGCCTGCGCGTCGTTGCGCGCCTGCGTGGCGCGTGCCGCCGGCGTGGCGGCGACGGCTGCCTTGTCGATGTCGACGAAGCGCAGGCGGACGCGCTCGCCCAGCGCCTGGCTGATGCGCTCCTCCATCTGGCTGACCATCGGCTCCACCGCCATGCCCATGTGCGCCGGCTGCAAGGCCAGCACCAAGGTATTGCCGTCGCGCTCGCGCAGCACCGCGTTCTGCGCCAGCACGCTGAACGGGCCGCGCAGGCCGGCCTGTTCGATCAGGCTTTCCCAGTGCGGCAGGCCACCGGCATCGCGCACCGGCGCAGCCGGCGTGGATTCGCGCACGGCCGGTGCCGCGGCAGGGGCCGGCGATGCGGCTCGATACGCCGGAGCCGGCGGCGCGACCGGCGCGGCGCCGCGCGCGGGCGGCGCCGCGGGTCGCGGGGCCGGCGTCGCACGCTCCGCCGCCGGGCGCGAGGCTTCGTCGCCGGGACGAAACGCCAACATGCGCAGCAACGCCATTTCGAAACCTGTACGCGCATCGGGCGCCAACGCGAGGTCGCGGCGGCCGCCGATGGCGATCTGGTAGTAGAGCTGCACGTCCTCTGGTGCAATGCGCGCAGCCAATGCGTGCAGTGCTTCGCCGTCGGCCTCCTCGTCCAGCCGGTAGCCCGGGATCAGCTGGATCAGCTGCAGGCGGTGCAGCACGCCGGCGAGGTCGTCCAGCACACCGCCGAAATCCGGCGAGTACGAGGCGATCTGCGCGCACTCGGCCAGCAGGTGCGCGCCGTCGCCGTCGGCCAGCGCGTCGAGCACGCCCAGCACCTGGCCGCGCGCCACGCTGCCCAGCATGGTGCGCACGTCGTCGGCCTTGAGTTCGCCGCCGCCGTAGGCGATCGCCTGGTCCAGCAGCGACAGGCCGTCGCGCATCGAGCCGTCGGCGCCGCGCGCCAGCTCCTCGACCGCGGCATCCTCGTAGGCGATGCTCTCGGCGCCGAGGATGTGCCGCATATGGCCGGCGATCTGCCCGGGCAGATGGCGCTTCAGGTTGAACTTCAGGCAGCGCGACAGCACGGTCACCGGCAGCTTCTGCGGGTCGGTCGTGGCGAGCAGGAACTTCACGTGCGGCGGCGGCTCCTCCAGCGTCTTCAGCAGCGCGTTGAACGCCGGCTTGGACAGCATGTGCACCTCGTCCACCAGGTACACCTTGAAGCGGCCGCGCGAGGGCGCGTACTGCGCGTTCTCGATCACCTCGCGCACGTCGTCCACGCCGGTGTTGCTGGCCGCGTCGATTTCCAGCAGATCCACGAAGCGGCCTTCGTCCACCGCGGTGCACACCGCGCACTCGCCGCAGGGGTCGGCCGATTCGCCGCGCTCGCAGTTCAGCGACTTGGCGAAGATGCGCGCGATGGTGGTCTTGCCCACGCCGCGCGTGCCGGTGAACAGGTAGGCGTGGTGCATGCGCCCGGTGTCCAGCGCGTTGGTGAGCGCGCGCACCACGTGCTCCTGCCCCACCAGTTCGGCGAACTTGCGCGGGCGCCATTTGCGGGCGAGAACCTGATAGGACATGCCTGACTACCTTGGGGCGAACCCCGATTGTGCCAAGGCGAAGCCGGTTTCGGTAGGAGCGGCTTCAGCCGCGACCAGCATGATCCGCCCGAAATGGCGGCGGCCCCGCCAGCCACACCCCGGCACCCGAATCATCCACTACCGTTGCTTCCTTCCGGACCTGGCGGGGTTTGCGGACTATCGTCGCGGGGGGACCGACGGGGCCACCATGGACGTGCACGGCTTGGCCGTGGCTCACTTCTAGCAACTGGCGGAGAGGGCGGGATGGTTCGGCCCGTCCTGGGCCTCACCCTTCGCTGCGCGAAGGGCCAGCCTGCGGCTGTCCAAATTCGTTCCCGACGAATTTGTCGAACCGCGCGGGCTCTCACCCGCCCTCTCTTCCGTGATTTCCAACTCTTGCGCCAGATTCCGTTCCGTCGCGTCGCTCAATCAACTGGCGGAGAGGGCGGGATTCGAACCCGCGATACGGGGATAAGCCGTATACACACTTTCCAGGCGTGCTCCTTCAACCACTCGGACACCTCTCCGCACGCAAAACCTTTGTCGCATCATTCCGCACCGGGCGGGATGGTTCGGCTCGTCCTGAGCCTCACCCCTCACTATCGTTCGGGGCCAGCCTGCGGCTGTCCAAATTCGTTCCTACGAATTTGTCGAACCCGCGATACGGGGATAAGCCGTATACACACTTTCCAGGCGTGCTCCTTCAACCACTCGGACACCTCTCCGCACGCTTCCACCGGCATCGATCCGCCCGGGTGAAGACGCGAAAGGATACCGGTCGGCAACGTTACTGACAAGGCTCAGCCGGCGTCGGCATGGGGCGGCAGCGGTGCGCCCAGCGCGACGCGCTGCCCGCTCGCGGCGACCCGATAACCCCGTGCCGCCAACGCCGCGCCGTCGTCGACGCTGCCGTAGTGGTACAGCAGCAGGCGCTTGCGCAAGGCTGCGTCGTATTCGCGCTCGATGTCGTCGATGCCGGTGTGCGAGGGGTTGCCGACCAGGCCGCAGTCGTGCGCGACCAGTTCACCGCCGGCGGCATGCCGGGCCAGCGTCTCGGGGATCGGCCGGGTGTCGCCGGTGTACACGAAGCAGCCGGGCAAGGCGAGGCCGAACGAGGTGTCGGGCCGGTGATGACGCGTGGCGAACACGTCGAACCACAGGCCGTCCAGCCAGAAGCCGCGCGTGCACGGCACCAGCCGGAACGCCTCCCAGAAATTCGCCCCGCCCTCGGCCAGCACGCCGGGGTAGTCGGCCACGCGCGTCTGCAGCCACGGGATCAACGCAGCGTGCGCGAACAGCCGCGTGGTGCCGCGCAGATGTTCGTCGAACCACAGCTTGATGAACAAGCCTTCCAACCCAGCCACGTGATCCATGTGGGTGTGGGTGACGTAGAGCGCCGGCGGCAGCGCGCCGTAGGCGTCGAGGTAGCGGTCCAGCGTGTCCGGGCCGCAGTCGATCAGCAGCACCGGCACTCCGTCGCGCTCCAGCACCGCGGCCGAGGATCCCAGCTCGCCGGCCGCATGCGCCGCGCCCGTACCGAGGAAATGCAGATGCCAGTTCATGCGCCGAAGGTAGCCTCGTAAGCGTCGAGGAGAGGTGTCCAGACGGTGGTGCGAAACGCTTCCTCGCCCTGGGCTGCAGCGTCCAGCTTGAGCAGCGAGCGATGCAGCCGTTCGAGGTTGGCCAGCCGCCAGCCCTCGGCCGGTACGCGCAGGCGACCGCGATCGAAATCGATCAGGTGCAGCGTCGAGGACGTCACCAGCACATTGTGCGCATTGAGATCGGCATGCCAGACACCGGCGCGATGGAAACGCGCCACCAGCGCGCCGGTCTCGCGTGCCAGTTCCGCATCCAGCTTGCCGGCGGCCAGGCATTCGGCCAGCGTCTGCGCATCCACGATGCGCCGGGTGATCAGGTCGGCGCGGTAGAACAGGCCATGCCGGCGGTAACGCGCGGCCATCGGCGCCGGCCCGGGCAGGCCCAGTCGCGCGATCTCGGCCAGCAGACGGAATTCGGCGAAGCAGCGCGTGGCATCGGCGCCACGCCACAGGTAGCGGTCGCCCATCAGCGCAGCCACCATGCCGCCGCGATGATAGTGCCGCAACACACATTCGCCGGCTGGCGTGGCGATCAACTGCACACCGCCGCGGCCACCCGCCTGCACACGCAAGGCCCCACGCTCGCGCCAGTAGTTCGGCACGAACCAGTCAGCGTCGACTTGTGGCGATGCCGTGGCGTCGAACAGAATCGCACCTTCGGCATCTTGGTGCAGTTGCTCTTGCATCGGTGCTGGCGCGCCTCTGTCGGGATAAGGTCTGGGCTATCGACTCTTGCCCGTCATTCCCGCGAAAGCGGGAATCCAGTGCTTCGCGCCCACGACCTGAAGTCGCTGGATCCCCGCTTTCGCGGGGATGACGGCAGAATCGGAACATCATCAGCTCTTGGCGATTTTACATGTCCTCTCCCGCTTCGCTCTGTCTGCTGCGCTCCTCCGCGATTGGCGACGTCACCCACGTGGTGCCGCTGGTGCGCACGCTGCAGGCGGCATGGCCGCAGGCGCAGCTGACTTGGGTCGTGGGCAAGCTGGAACGCAAGCTGGTGGGCGACCTGCCTGGCGTGGACTTCGTCACCTTCGACAAGGCCGCCGGCTGGAACGGCATGCGCGCCGTGTGGTCTGCGCTGCGCGGCCGCCGCTTCGACGCGCTGCTGCAGATGCAGGTGGCGCTGCGCTCCAACCTGCTGAGCCTGGGCATCAAGGCGGATCGGCGCGTCGGTTACGATGCGGCGCGCGCGAAGGACCTGCACGGCCTCGTCGTCAACGAACGCATCCCCGCGCGCACGGGCGAGCACGTGCTCGACGCCATCGGCAGCTTCTGTGAGCCGCTGGGACTGCAGCAGACCGAGGTGCGCTGGGACATCCCGATTCCCGATGAAGCGCATGCCTGGGCTGCGGAACAATTGCCGGGCGACGCGCCCACGCTGCTGGTGAGCCCGACCTCCAGCCACGCACTGCGCAACTGGCGAGCGGAACGCTACGCGGCGGTGATGGACCACGCCGCCGCGCGCGGCTGGCGCGTGGCGCTGGTCGGCGGCCCATCGGCAGGCGAACGCACGATGGCGGATGCCGTGTTCGCCGCATGCAGGCACACACCGCTCGACCTCACCGGCAGGGACACGCTGAAGAAACTGCTGGCGCTGCTCGGTCGCGCGCAACTGCTGCTGACACCCGACTCCGGCCCCATGCACATGGCCAACGCGGTGGACACCAAGGTGCTGGGCCTGCACGCGGCAAGCAACCCCCACCGCTCCGGACCGTATTCGGATCGCCGCTGGTGCGTGGACAAATACGACGAAGCCGCGCGCAAGTATCTGCACAAGCCGGCCGGCGAGATCGCCTGGGGCAGCAAGATCGAGTACCCCGGCGTGATGGACCTGATCGGGGTCGATGACGTGATCGAACGCTTCGACGCTGCCAGCGCCCATCTCGGGATCGGTTGACGCCGCTGCCTACAGCTCCCGCAGCTTGATGTCGCGGAACTGCAGGCGGATCGGCGTCTCGCCCTTGTCCTCCGTGCCCTGCAGGGCAATGTGCCCTTTGTGGAAAGTGCCGAAGTCCGGCCATGCCTTGAACTTGGTGGAGGCGACCAGCTTCTTCCACCCATCCGTCCACAGCCAGGTGTCGATCACCTTGTGGCCGTTCTGGAAGAACTGCAGGTGCCCGTGGTCGGCGACGATCTCGAAGCGGTTCCACTGCGGCGCCTGGTTGACCCATTCCACCGGCGAGGAAATCAGGTCGAACAGGTCGCCCGAACGCTCGTTCAGCACGCGGCTGTCCGGCTTCGTGCAGGCCAGGTCGGCGATCTGCATCTCCGGCCCGGTCTCGTAGGGCTGCGCGTACTTCGGCGACTCGTTCACGTGGAACATCACTCCGCTGTCGGCGCATGGCGTCATCCGCCATTCCAGCTTCAGGTCGAAGTTGGCGTATTCGGCGTCGGTGACCAGGTCGGCGAAATCCTCCGGGCGGCCGCTTCGCCCACGTTGCAACTGGATGGTGCCGTCATGCACCGACCAGTCCCTCCCGGGCACCTTCTGCAGGTAGGAATGCCAGCCGTCGAGGCTGCGGCCGTTGAACAGCAAATGCCAGCCCTGCGCCTTCTCCTGGGGCGTGAGCGTATTGGGCGCCTGCGCATTCGCCATCCCGCAGGCCAGGCAGGCCCAGGCCATGAACAGCATGCGTTGCTTCGTGGACATGGTGGTTTCTCTCGTGAAGATCGCGTGTGGTGCCGCTCAGGAACCGGCGTGCGCGGCGCCGGGCGGGAAGGACGGTGGCGCATCGCGCAGGCCGCTGCCCCAGGCCTTGTCGGGCGTCGCCTGCAGCGAGAAGCGCAGCTTGCCGCCGTGGGTGGCGAACGCCGCCGGCAGCCACGGGCGTGCGGACGGCTGGCCGTCGACCTGCAGGGCATGCACGTAGGGCGTGTCGGCCGACGCGCCTGGCGCGTCGATCACCACGTCGCCGCCGCTGCGGTGGACGACGGCGCGGTCGAACAGCGGGCTGCCCACGACCAGCTCCGCGCGGCCGGGAATCTCCGGATACAGGCCCAGCGCCGACCACACGTACCAGGACGACATCTCGCCCAGGTCGTCGTTGCCCGGGATGCCGTCGGGCGCGTTCTTCCACAGCGCGTTCACCACCGCGCGCACGGTCGCCTGGGTCTTGTACGGCTGGCCGGCGAAGTCGTAGAGCCAGGGCGTCTCCACCGACGGCTCGTTGTTCAGTTCCGCATGCAGCGGCCCGGCGTCGGTGAAGGCCCAGCGGCCGTCGGCGCGGTGGAAGAAGCGGTCCAGCCGCGCGATCGCCTGGTCGTAGCCGCCCATCGCGTCGAACAAGCCGTGCAGGTCGAACGGCACCATCCACACGTAGACCGCCGCGCTGGCCTCGACGAAACCGTCGTCGGTGGACGGCGTGAAGGCCGGCCAACTGCCGTCGGCGTTGCGGTTCTGGATGTAGCCGCCGTCGGGCGCGGCCTTCGGGTTGAACAGGTTGCGCCAGTAGCCGGCGCGGGCGAGGAAACGCCGCTGCCCTGCCCGGTCGCCCGCGTCGGCGGCGAGTTCGGACAGCGCGAAGTCGGCCGTCGCATCCTCCAGCGTCTCGGCGGCGCCGCCCCAGGCGTGCGACCGGGTGGCGATGTAGTGCAGCTTCAGCCACTGGTCGAGCGAGGGCCGCTCGCCCACGCATTCCACGTTGCAGCCGGCATCGGACTCGTCGTGCGCGGTCGGCACGGTGGCGGCGCGGACCAGCGAGGCGTAGGCGCCGTGCAGGTCGAAGCCGCGCCCGCCGAAGGCGTAGATGGCCGCCAGCGCGGGCACGGCGGGATCACCGCTCATCACGTGGGTGCCGCCGCTGTTGTGCGTCCAGCGGTCCCACTCGCCGTGGTTCTGCCGTGCCTGGTTGAAGAGCGACTGCGCGATGTCGCTGCCCGCCTTCGGCATCAGCCAGGTCACCAGCTGCAGCTGCGAGCGGTACACGTCCCAGCCGGAGAAGTTGGCGTACTGCGCCTGCTGGCCGCCCTGCACGCGATGCACCTTCCCGTCGAAGCCGCGGTATTCGCCGTCGATGTCGCTGAACACGTTCGGGTGCAGCAGGCTGTGGTACAGCGCGGTGTAGAACACCGTGCGCTGGTCGGCGCTGCCGCCGTGAACCTCGATGCGGCCCAGCGCCCGGTTCCAGGCGTCGCGCGCCTTGTCGCGCACCTGCGCCAGCGTGGCGTCCTGCGGGATCTCGGCGTCAAGGTTGGCGCGCGCGTTCGCCAGGCTCACGTAGGAGATGCCCACGCGCATCACTACCGGCCCCATGGCCGGGTCGAACGACACCCACACGCCCGAGCCCTTGCCCGCCACCGGGAAGCCCTTGGCGTCGTAGCCGGTGCCTCCCTGCGAGTGGGTGGCGCCGGCGCGCACCGCCGCGTCCTGCCACACGCCGGTGGCCGCGAACGGGCGATCGAAGCGGGCCACGAAGTAGAGCGTGTAGTAGCTGCGCTGGTCGGCCTTGGCCAGGTAGCCGCAGAAGTTGCCGCTGGTGACCGAGCCGCTGATCGTGCGTTGCGCCGGATCGATCCGCGCCGCGGCCGCGCTGCTGCCCACTTCCGAATCCGAGGTGCGCACCAGCAGGTTCGCCGGTTTGCCCGCGGGAAAGGCGAAGCTCGCGATGCCGCTGTGCATCGCCGCCGCCAGTTCCAGTTGCACGCCGTTGGCCAGCGCCAGCTTGTAGTCGCCCGGCGTCGAATGTTCGTCGGCATGACGGAAGTCGACGGCGTAGCGCGCGTCATCGGTGTCCGCCGAGGGCGAAGTCGTGACCGGCCCGGTGACCGGCATCACGGGAACATCGCCGCTCGCCCCTGCACAGCCCGCGCCCGAGAGATGGGTGAGGCTGAAGCCGCGGATGCGCCGCGCATCGTACTGGTAGCCGCTGGGCGAAGCGGTGCGCACGTGATGTCCGCGCGTGTTCTCCGGACTCCACTGCAGCATGCCGAACGGCACGACGGCGCCGGGATAGGTGTTGCCGCCGTTGCTGCTGCCGATCAGGGGATTGACCGCATCGACCGGCGGCATGTCCGCCGCCAGCGCGCCTGCCGCCGCCATTGCCAGCAAGCCGCCCGACGCGAGCAGGCAAGCGCGTGAGAGGAACTTCGGCGCGATGCTGTTCCGGTTCCGGTTCCGCTGACGGCTGGACATGGCGATGGTACCCTCTTGATGTTTTAGATCGATCTAAAACGAGATCGAAAATCTAACCCAAGGGCTGCAGGGAATCCAGTTGCACGGCAGCATCGCTGCGGCATCGGAAGCATCCGGGCCCGTCGTCAACACGGGCCGGGCGGCGTTCACCGGCTCAAACGCCGGCGCGGTAGTCCTGGTAGGACTTTTCCTCGACCAGCTGCGAACCGAGCTTCACGTTGATCTCGCGCTTCACCGCCGCACGCTCGTCGTTCCTGAAATACACCGAACGCGCCAGTTCGATGAACTCGGCATCGAAGGCCTGCGCCTTTTCCTTGAGGCGGATCTCGTCCTCGATCTCCCACAGCGCCTCGTTCACCGCGAGCAGGCGTGCGCGTTCGTCGCGGATGTCGGCCTGCGAGGCGGGATGTGCGGCCCAGGTGGCGCTGAGCAGTTCCAACTCGGTGCGCACGTTGGCCAGCTTCGACGGATCGGCGATGCGCTGCGACTTGATTTCGAGGATGGTGATCTTGTCGATCAGCTCGCCGTAGGACACCGGGGTCTGGATCAGGCTCATGTCGTACTCCAAGTTCAAGCGGTGTGGGCGGGATGGAAGGCGCCCTGGCGCACCAGTTCGCAGACGGTGCGCACGTCGCCGTCCAGCGCGCGGTCGCGATGCAGGAAACCGATATGCTTGCGCAGCGCGGCGTGGGCGCGGCGCACGTCGGCGCCGGCGTGGAAGTCGTCCGCACCAGCCAGCGCCTCGGCCAGCTGGCGCACCTCGGCGACGAACTGCCCGTGATGCGGCTGGCCTTCGCGTGGTGCATTCGCCACCTTCGCCGCCAGCGCCTGCCAGCCGCCGCGCTGGGCGAGACGACGCGCGGCGTTGAGCATCTCCTGGCGATAGTCCAGCGCCTGCGCCGCGGTGTACAGCTCCAGCGCGATCACGTGGCCAAGGTCTTCCATCATTTCCATCACGTGGCGCGCCTCGTTGGCGCCCATCGAGACGTGGTCCTCGGCGTTCGCGCTGGTCGGCACCGAATACACGCTGGCCGGATGCGCGCGGGTGGCGAGGTCGTTGACCAGCGCCGCGGCGGTGTACTGCACGATCATGAAGCCGGAATCGGTGCCGTCCTCGTTGCCGGTGAGGAAGGCCGGCAGGCCATCGTTCGTTGCCGGGTCGACCAGCTTGTTGAGGCGCCGCTCGGAGATCGACGCCAGCACCGGGATCGCCGCCTTCACGTAGCTCATCGCCAGCGCCAAAGGCATGCCGTGAAAATGGCCGGCGGAGATCACCTGCTCCTCGATGAACCGCGCGCCTTCGGCGTCCGGGAAGATCAGCGGGTTGTCGGTGACCGCGTTCAGCTCGATGTCGAACACGCGGCAGGCCTGCGCCCAGGCGTCGCGCACCGCGCCATGCACCTGCGGCATGCAGCGCAGGCAATAGGCGTCCTGCGGCTGGTGCTTCTTGCCGCCCTTGAACGGCAGGAAGCGCGCGTAGAACGCCTCGCGACCATGGCGCTGGTTGGCCGGCACCCAGTTCCAGCCGATGTCGAAGCTGAGCGCCTGGTCGTCCTGCTCGCTCCACGCCTCGGCCGTCCACGGCCTGAAGTGCGGCACCAGGTGATAGGGAATATCGACCAGGGTGGATTCCTGCAGCAGCTCGCGCACATGCGCGGCCACCACCGTCTGGCCCGGATGCGGACGCAGCGCGTGCACTTCGGGCCGCAACGCGCCGCTGCGGCCCGCGAAGGCATCCAGCGTCATCGCCGCAGCGAGGTCGGCGGCATCGAGCAGACGTTCGAGATCGTGCAAGGCCAGCGCGCCGGTGGCCAGCATCTGCGCGGTGCCGTTGTTGAGTGCGAGGCCTTCCTTGAACGACAGTCGCACCGGCGCGAGGCCGGCGCGCTTCAGCGCCTCGGCGCCTGGCAGGCGCTCGCCGGCGTAGAACGCCTCGCCAGCGCCCAGCAGCACGATGGCCAGGTGCGAAAGCGGCGCAAGGTCGCCGCTGGCGCCCACCGACCCCTTCTCCGGCACCACCGGCACCACGCCCGCGTTGAGCATCGCGGTCAGCGCTTCCAGCGTCTGCACGCGGATGCCGGAATGCCCGCGCATCAGCGTATTGATGCGGATCACCAGCATCGCGCGCACCACGTCGGCGCCGAACGGCTTGCCCACGCACACGGCGTGGGTCGTTATCAGGTTGTGCTGCAGCTCTTCCAGCAGCGTGCCTTCCGGCACCTCGGCGCGACTGCCCGGCAGTTCGTCGCGCACGCGATGCGCGCCGAGCAGCTTGTCGGCGTTGCTGCCGAAGCCGGTGGTGACGCCGTAGGTCGGCTCGCCGCAATTGACCTTGTCGGCGAGGAAATCCGCCGCGCGCTGCACGCGCTGCAACTGCTTCGCGTCCAGCGCCACGTTCGCGCCATCGCGGGCCACCGCCACCAGCTGCGCCCGGGTCAGGCTGCTGCCGTCCAGAAGAATGGTTTCGCTCACAAATGCTCCAACAGGTTCATGCAACGACAGCCGCGCAGCGCGACGGCGACGGCGGCGGGCTTCAGCCCATCGCGGCGGCCTGCTCCAGCTCCACCCGCAGCGTCTTGACCAGCTCGGCGCGCGCCACCTCGAACTGGTCTCCGCGGCGCAGGTCCTTCACCGTGACCACGCCCTTGGCCAGCTCGTCTTCGCCCAGCACCACCGCGAAACGGATGCCGGCGCGGTCGGCGTACTTGAACTGCTTGCCCAGCTTGCCACCTTCCAGCACCACCTCGGTGGCGATGCCGGCCGCGCGCAGCTCGCCGGCCAGCGCGAGGTAGGCGGGCAGCTGCGCCTCGTCCATCTGGGTCACCAGCACGTCCACCGTGCTCTGCGCGGTGTGCACCAGGCCGGCTTCGCGCAGCTGCCAGTACAGGCGGCTGAGGCCGATCGAGATGCCCACGCCGGGCAGGTGCGACTTGGTGTACTGGCCGGCGAGGTTCTCGTAGCGGCCGCCCGAGCAGATCGAGCCGATCTGCGGGTGGTCGTTGAGCGTGGTCTCGTAGACGATGCCGGTGTAGTAGTCGAGGCCGCGCGCGATGGAGAGGTTGAGCGCGTAGTGCGTCTCCGGCACGCCGAAGTCGCGGATCAGGCCCAGCACTTCCTTCAGCTCGGCGCGGCCCTGCTCCAGCGCCTCGGGACCGGCGCCCAGCGCGTCGAGCCTGGCAAAGGCATCGGCCAGCGACGTGGAACGCACCTGCACGAAGGCAAGTATCTTGTCCACCGCATCGGGCGCCAGGCCAAAGCCTTCGCCGGTGAGTGTGTCGCGCACATGGTCGGCGCCGCGCTTGTCCAGCTTGTCCACCTCGCGCAGCACCAGCATCTGCTGCTCGGGGTCGGCCACGCCCAGGCTCTCGAAGTAGCCGCGCATCAGCTTGCGGTGGTTGAGCTGGATGGTGAACGGGCCGATCGCCAGCTCGCGGAACACGCTGTAGATCACCGCCGGCAGCTCGGCGTCGTAGCGGATCGACAGGCTGTCCTTGCCGATCACGTCGATGTCGCACTGGTAGAACTCGCGGAAGCGCCCGCGCTGGGCGCGCTCGCCGCGGTACACCTTCTGCATCTGGTAGCGGCGGAACGGGAAGCTCAGCTCGCGCTCGTGCTCGGCCACGTAGCGCGCCAGCGGCACGGTGAGGTCGAAGCGCAGCGCCAGGTCCGGCTTCTCGCCCTGCTCCAGCGCGCCGGTGGACTGCACGAAGTACACCTGCCGCTCGGTCTCGCCGCCGGTCTTGGTCAGCAGCACGTCGGCGTACTCGATCACCGGCGTCTCCACCGGCAGGAAGCCGAAGCGCTCGTAGTTGCGGCGGATCGTGTCGAGCATGCGCTGGAACGCGATCTGGTCGAGCGGCAGCAGCTCGAGCACGCCGGGCATGGTGCGGGCCGGGGTAAGCGCCATGGAAACCTCTGTGGACGGGGAGAACGTGCTGCCGCTCGAATCGCCGCGCAGCAGCCGCCAAGATTAACAGATGGCCCTCGGCCGGCCGCAGTCACCGACGCGGCTTCGCGCCGGAGGCGGGAACTGTTGCCAAGCTCCCCGGCTGTCATTAAGATGTGCGGCTCCCGCGGGGTGTAGCTCAGCCTGGTAGAGCGCTACGTTCGGGACGTAGAAGTCGCAGGTTCAAATCCTGTCTCCCCGACCAAGATCCAGACTCCCGGATCCACACGGATCCCAGGAACGGAAAAGCCGCCCTCTCGGGCGGCTTTCTGGTTTTCACGATGCCTCGCACTATCCTGCCCAAGAACGAACAGGCTTTCAGGACTTCGAGCCCGCCGTATCCGGCATGAGGCCAAACCGCAGCATCACCAGCTGCCCATTCACGCCACAGGCGGCCTCCGCGCCGACCTTCCCCTTGTCGAACTGCATCGGGACCAGCACGACGGTATAGCCCTGCACCATCTGGCCCTTGTCCGCGCCACCGATCGACTTGGCCTTGCCGTACTGCTTCGTCAGGTCTCCCCATGCCTGCTGCAGCTTGTCACTCGCCGGCTTGTGCGCAGGGTCGAACGACTGCATCGCGCCATTGAAATCGCCTTTGTTCATGGCGGTGATCGCCTTGTTCGCCACGCCGCCGCAACTCGTCGTCTGCGCGGTCGAAGCCGGCGTCGATTGCGGTGCCTGTTGGGGTTTCTGCTGCATCTCTTGCTGGCGCATCTCCTGCTGCTGCATCTCCTGTTGCTGCTGCATCTCTTGCTGAGGCATCTGCTGCGGGGTTTGCTGCGCGGGGGCCATCTGGGCCTGCACGCCGCTGAAGGCCACCAACATGGCCGGAAGGATGATGAAAGGGGTCGCCAGTTTCATGTCGTCTCCTCCTCGTGGGGATGGGAGCGCGACGGCTAGCGTGTCAGCCAAGGGATCGCATCGACCGAGGCGCGGTGCCAGCGAAGGAACAGCCAAGGCCGTCGCGGGGGGCGCCGTTTGCGCGACGCATCCTCATCCTCGTAAGCCGGGCCCCTCCTGTCAAACCGCGCGCCGGCGATCATTCAGCAAGATGAGCATTCGGTGTTCAACAGGTCACGGTTTCGTCCCGGGACGACCGGCTGAGCCATGTGGTTCGGTGGAACAAAGCAACGGTTGCTGCCTTGCCTGCCCACGGCGCCCGGCTCCGCATCGTGGATTCGACCGAGGCCGGCTTGCAGCCACCCTGGCTGATGTTTCAACGGCAACGGCCGCCCATGAGGCGGCCGCTGTCGTTCCGGTTTTGCAGTACGGCATCACCGATGCGACATTCTCCCTCAACCGTCCGATGCCGCAGCACAGTGATCGTCCGGGCAGGCGAAATCCACCTCCGCGCCACGCCCCACCGTCACCGGAATGTTGGCGCGGGTGTCGACGATCTTGCCGTCCTTCTGCAGCGACACCGTGTAGGTCGACATGGGCAGGTTGCGCAAGTTGTAGCGCCCCTTGGCATCGACGGTGACATGGCGATGCAAGCCGGTGCTGCTTTCCGCGAGCACGGTTTCGCCGGCCGGCGCCTGCCCGAAGATGTGTGCCGTCGTGCTCTGCGCACTGGCGGACAGCGGCAGCATGCCGCCCATCACCACCATCCCGACGACCATTCCCAGCCGGGACACCACACGCGCGGCGTAGATGACGCCCAGGCTGTGCCCGGCGTGCTCGATATTCCTCATACTCCCCTCCCTATCGACGTCCAGTAAGTGGAAGCCCCGCCTGCAACGACGGCAGGACGTCCCGGTCCCCGCCCCACCGGACCATCCCGGCTCCTGCTCACCCTCGGGCGGTTCCGCAACCTACCGACAACCGGCGATGCTTCGCAAGTGGAGCCGGTCAGCCAGCCACGCGATGCTCGACTGGTGTGCTCAGACCGCCATCGCCAGCGCCGCCAACCGGTCCAGCTCGGCCTCGACGAAGCCCGCCTCCAGCCGCGCGGGACGGTTGAACGGGCCGCGCAGGGCCACGCCCATGTAGTCGCGCAGCAAATCGAAGAAGGTGTCGAACGGGTCGACGCCGTCGCGTTCGCAGCACCAGCGATACCAGCGCGTGCCGGCGGCGACATGGGCCACTTCCTCGCGCAGGATCACTTCCAGCACGGCGATGGTGCGTTCGTCGCCGGCATGGCGCAGGCGCTCGATCATGCCGGGCGTCACGTCCAGTCCGCGCGCTTCCAGCACGCGCGGCACCAGGGCCATGCGCGCTGTGTCGGAATGCGCGGTCTTTTCGGCCATTTCCCACAGGCCGTTGTGGGCGTCGAAGTCGCCGTAGGCGTGGCCCAGTTCGGCCAACCTTGCCGACAGCAGCGCGAAATGGCGTGCTTCGTCGTGCGCGCAGCTGGCCCAGTCGCGGTAATAGGCGTCCGGCATGCCGCGGAAGCGGTACACCGCGTCCCAGGCGAGGTTGATCGCGTTGAACTCGATGTGCGCCACCGCGTGCACTAGCGCGGCACGGCCTTCCGCGCCGCCCAAGCCGCGCTGCGGCACCTGGCGGGCGCTGACCAGTTGCGGCTTCGCGGGGCGGCCGGGCGCGCCGATGGTTTCGGGCGAAGGCCCCGCCGGATCGGGACGCAGCTCATCCGCCTGCACGGCGGCCCATGCGGCATGAGTGAGGCGCAGTTTCTCTGCCGGATCAGTGGCGGCCAGGCAGGCCTTGGCGGCGGCATGGAGGTTGGTCGTGCCCGCCATCAAGCCGCTCGCGCCCCGCTCCCTAACGGGAGTCGCCATCGTCGCTCTCGCCCAACATCCACTTCCTCCAGCTGCGAGGAAGTGCGTTGTGCTGCCCGAGAAAGACCCTGCCTTCGTCCCTGTGTTTCCAGGTGCGCCAAAAGAGGACAAGCGAGCCAACCACCATCAAACCCACCTGGGCCAACGCCAACCAGACATTCAAGACCTTTGAATCGAAAGCGATCAGGGCTCCAAGGACGACAAGGAAAACAGCCAGATCCCGGAAGGCTTTCGGGCCGCCCCATGAGCCACGGCTTGACGGTTTTTCTCGCACCGGATTCCCCCTGCAATCGCGCAGGCCTGTCGGCTTTTCAGGCGCTGCGCCGCGCGGCCTTGGCGTCGTCGGAGCGCAGCATCTCGATCTGCTGCAGGTAGTGCTGGTCGAGGCCGGTGACGTATTCGCCGTTGAAGCAGGAGGCGTCGAAATGCTTCAGCTCCTCGTTGCCGTCCTGCACCGCCCACACCAGATCGTCCAGGTTCTGGTAGATCAGCCAGTCGGCGCCGAGCATCTGCTGCACCTCGGTCTCGGTCTTGCCGGCGGCAACCAGTTCGGTGACGGAAGGCATGTCGATGCCGTAGACGTTCGGGTAGCGCACCGGCGGCGCGGCGGAGGCGAAGTACACGTTCTTCGCACCGGCCTCGCGGGCCATCTGGATGATCTGCCGCGAGGTGGTGCCGCGCACGATCGAGTCGTCCACCAGCAGCACGTTCTTCTTGCGGAATTCCAGGTCGATCGCGTTGAGCTTGCGGCGCACCGATTTCACGCGGTCGCCCTGCCCCGGCATGATGAAGGTGCGGCCCACGTAGCGGTTCTTGACGAAGCCCTCGCGGAACGGCACGCCCAGCGCCTCGGCCAGCGCACTGGCGGCGGTGCGCGCGGTGTCGGGGATCGGGATCACCGCGTCGATGCCGTGGTCCGGCCGCTCGCGCAGGATCTTCTCGGCCAGTTTCTGGCCCATGCGCAGACGCGCCTTGTACACCGACACGTTCTCGATCATCGAGTCCGGCCGCGCGAGGTACACGTATTCGAAGATGCACGGCGCATGCGTGGCGCCGTCCGCGCAATGGCGCGTGTGCAGCTGGCCGTCGTCGGTGATGAACACCGCCTCGCCGGGCGCCACGTCGCGCAGGCGCTTGAAGCCGAGCACGTCGAACGCCACCGATTCGGAAGCGACCGCGTACTCGCGCCCTTCCGCGGTGACGCGCTCGCCCAGCACCAGCGGACGGATGCCGTTCGGATCGCGGAACGCCAGCACGCCGTAGCCGAGCAGCAGCGCGATGCAGGCGTAGCCGCCGCGCGCGCGCGCATGCACGCCGGCGACGGCCTTGAAGATGTGGTCCGGCGTCAGCGCCATGCGGTCTTGGATCTGCAGCTCGTGCGCGAGCACGTTCAGCAGCACCTCGGAATCCGAGTCGGTGTTGATGTGGCGGCGGTCGTCCTCGAACATCTCCTTGCGCAGCGCCTCGGTGTTCACCAGGTTGCCGTTGTGCGCGATGGCGATGCCGTAGGGCGAGTTCACGTAGAACGGCTGCGCCTCCTCGGCGCCCTCCGAGCCGGCCGTCGGGTAGCGGCAATGGCCGATGCCGATGCGCCCGCGCAGGCGGTTCATCGCGTGCTGGTTGAACACGTCGCGCACCAGCCCGTTGCCCTTGTGCAGGCGCAGCCGCGCGCCGTCCACCGTGGCGATGCCGGCCGCGTCCTGGCCGCGGTGCTGCAGCACCGTGAGGCCGTCGTAAAGCGCCGATGCCACTTCGGTGGTACCGACGATGCCGATGATTCCGCACATGATGGATGGCCTGCTACGGGTGATTCGAGGAAGAGACGGTGGCGGCCGGCGCTGGGGCCGCGCCTGGTGTGGAGATGGTGGCTGGCAGCGGCTTGCGCAATGCCTCGGACGGGTCCGCGGGGCCCGGCCTGCCGTGCAGCGCATCCGATATCGTCGCCGGGTTCAGGTGCTCGCGCAGCGTGTTCGACATCGCCGTCGGGTCGAGTTTCCCGCGCAACGATTCCGACATCGCGGCGGGATGGAAATGCTCGCGCACGCTGGGCGGCACCTGCTGGCCCAGCCAGATCGTGGCGCTCTGGAACGGCGGCAGCAGCATCGACTGCCGCCACGGCGGCTCGCGGGTGAACGTGGTGAACTGGCACAGGAACACCAGCACGCACACCAGCAGCACGCCGCGCGCCAGCCCGAACACCATGCCGAACAGGCGATCCGTGCCCGACAGGCCGGTACTCACCAGCAAGCGGTGGATCAGGAAGCGCAGCAGCGCACCCAGCACCAGCACCAGCACGAAGCACAGCGCGTAGCCCGCGGCCACGCGCAAGGCGGGGTGGCTGATCACGTCCAGGTGCGCGGACACCGTCGGCCCTAGCAGCCAGGCCGCCCAGAACGCGGCGATCCAGATCACCAGCGCCAACACCTCGGACACCAGGCCTCGCCACAGCCCGATCAGCACCGACAGGCCCAGCACGCCGAGTATCGTGTAGTCGATCCAGTTCATGCCCGGGTCCGCGCCAGTGTGCCGATCAGGGGACGTTGACCACGTTGCCGCCGATGCCGAACTTCGCCTTGATCTCGTCGCGCACGCGCTCGGCGTCGGCGCGCTGGGTCTGCGGGCCCGCGCGCACGCGCCACAGCTGCTTGCCGCCCGCGCTCACCGTATCCACGAAGCCGTCGAAGCCGCCCGCACGCAGCTTGTCGCGCAGCGCATTCGCATCGGCCTCGCTGCCCAGCGCGGCCAGCTGCACGGCATAGCCGCCGGCGCGCAGCGGCGTGCCGGCGGCCGCAGCGGCCGGTGCGGCGCCCGTCGTGGTGGTCGCCTTGACCGGAGTCGACGCGATGTTGGAGTCGGCATGGCCCAATCCCTCCACCAGCTTCGCCGGCACGCCGGGGATGGCCTGGGTGATCTTCAGCCGCGCCGCTTCGGCACTGGTGCGCGAATCGAACGGGCCGGCGGTCACCAGGGTGAGCTGCTTGCCGGCCTGGGTGATGACGCGGGTGAGCACCGGGTAGCCGAGCGAGCGCACGCGGCGCACCAGGTGATCCACGCTGTTCGCGTTGGCGTAGGCGCTGAGGTTGAGCACATAGAGCGCATGGTCGGCGGACGCGGATGCTGCCGGCGGCGTGGCCACCGGTGCCGGGCCGGGCGTCGCCACCGGAACCGCGGCCGTCTTCGTCGGCGCCCTGGCGGTCGGCGACGTGGCGGCGGTACCGCCCTGCCCCTGCAGCGGGATCACCGGCTGCGACGGCGAGGCACCGGAACCCATCACCGGCCCGCTCGGCTGCGCCTTGGGCGCCGCCGCGTCGGTGCCCACGTCGGTGGGGCGGCGCGAGGCGATGTTCACCGTGGCGAGCTGGTCGCCCTGCGCCGGCGTCGTCGCCGTGGTGGCCGTGGTGGCCGGCGCCGGCACCGGCACCGGCGTGACGGTGCTGCCCGCGTTGGCCGGCGCACCCGGGCTCAGGCTCATGGTGCGGGTCTGCAGGTTGCTGTCCTGCGCGGGCGGAATCGCCAGGCTCACCGACTGGTCGCTCGCCGCGGCCGGCGGCGGATTGCTGGAGAAGAACATCGGCACGAAGATGACAAGCAGGGCTATCAGGACGAAGGCCCCCAGCAGACGTGTTTTCAAGAGTTCGCTCCGAGGCGGCCAGCGCGGCCCGCGATCCGGCGATTATACCTGTCCCGCTCGGCGCACCGCCCGCGGCTTACCGGCCGTGTTCAGCGATCACCGCCGCGGCCACGAAGAACGAGCCGAACGCGAGGATGCGCTCGCCCGGCCGCGCCATCGTGCGCGCTGCCGCCAGCGCGCCGGCCACGTCGGCATGCCGGTCCGCGTTTGCCTGCGGCAACGTCTGCCGCAGGATCTCCGCCAGCGCATCCGCCGCGAGACCGCGCGAGCTGGCGCCGTCCAGCCCGGCGAGGTGCCAGTGCCCGATGCGCGCGCCCAGCGCGGCGATCACGCCGGCCACGTCCTTGTCGGCCAGCGCGCCATACACCGCATGGGTGCGTGCGGCCGGCTGCGCGTCCAGCCACGCGGCCAGCGCGCGCGCGGCCTGCGGGTTGTGGCCCACATCCACGATCAGCGGCGGGTTGCCACCCAGCGATTGCAGGCGTGCCGCCACGTGTGCGTGGCGCAGGCCGCGGCAGACCGCGGCATAGGCATCCTGCGGCGCCAGCGGACCGCCATCGATCCACAGCGCGTGCAGCGCGGCGATCGCCGCTGCGGCGTTGGCGTATTGCACTGGCGCGACCAGCGCGGGCGCCGGCAAGTCCATCGCGGTGCCGTCGCGATGCAGCCAGCGCCAGCCGTCCGCGTGCAGCTCGGTGCGGAAATCCACGCCCGCCCGTTCGACGCGCGCGCCGCTGGCGGCCAGCGCGTCGAGCAGGCCAGGCGGCGGATCGAGCTCACCCACGATCGCGGGGCATCCGGCACGGGCGATGCCGGCCTTCTCGCGGCCGATGCTGTCGCGGTCAGGGCCCAGCCATTCCATGTGGTCGAGGTCCACCGTGGTGATCACCGCGACATCGGCGTCGACGATGTTCACCGCGTCCAGCCGGCCGCCCAGGCCCACTTCGAGGATCGCCACGTCAAGCTTCGCGCGGGCGAACAGGTCCAGCGCGGCCAACGTGCCGTATTCGAAATAGGTCAGCGGGGTGTCGCCGCGCGCGGCCTCGATGCGCTCGAAGCTGGCGACCAGCGCCGCGTCGTCCGCGTCCACGCCATCGATGCGCACGCGCTCGTTGTAGGCCAGCAGGTGCGGCGAGGTAAACGCGCCCGTGCGCAATCCGGCGCTCTGCAGCATCGCCTCCAGCAAGGCCACGGTGGAACCCTTGCCGTTGGTGCCGCCCACCGTGATGACCCGCCGCGCCGGTGCCGGCGCGCCCATCCGCTGCCACACGCCACGCACGCGCTCCAGGCCCAGCTCGATGCTGTGCGGGTGGACCTGCTCCTGATAGGACAGCCATTCGGCGAGGGTGCGTGACATGCTCGGGATTTCGCGTGCTGCGGGAAGGCGCGCAGCTTAGAACCTCGCGCCCCTCGCGCACAGGGCGACGCCCCTCAGCCGAACGGATGGATGCCGCTGTAGTGCAGCGCCATGTACATGCCGAACACGGTCCAGAACATCTTCTTCAGCGCGCGGGCGGACAGCAGCACCACGAGCAGGCCCAGCAACAGCGGCGCGTGCTTCTCCAGCGTGCTGCGCAGGTCGTTGACGGTATTCATGGCGCTCCCCTCAGACCAGCGGATGGATGGCGGCGTGCAGCGACCAGGCCAGGCCGAAACCGATCGATGCGGTGGAAAACAGGGCCAGCAGCAGCGGGAGCGCGTAGCGATCCAGGGCATCGCGAATCGTGGCAATCGTGTTCATGGAACATCTCCTTCATCCAGTGATTGGGTGCGAAGGAGATACTCCGCCGACGCGCCGCTCCGCGGCAGGTGCGAACGTCAACGATCGCAGGTGACAGCCGTCACAGGGCCGTGCGGCGCAACCTCAACGCGTTGCTCACCACCGACACCGAGCTGAGGCTCATCGCCAGCGCCGCGATCATCGGCGACAGCACGAGGCCGAACGCGGGATACAGCACGCCTGCAGCCAGCGGCACGCCGATGCCGTTGTAGACGAAGGCGAAGAACAGGTTCTGGCGGATGTTGCGCACCGCGGCCTGCGACAACGTGCGCGCGCGCAGGATCGCGCCCAGCTCGCCTTTCACCAGGGTCACCTGCGCGCTTTCCATCGCCACGTCGCTGCCGTTGCCCATCGCGATGCCCACGTCGGCAGCGGCCAGCGCAGGCGCGTCGTTGACGCCGTCGCCGGCCATCGCCACCTTGCGGCCTGCGGCGCGCAGCGCGTTCACGGCCGCCGCCTTGTCGGCCGGCGAGACTTCGGCGTGCACTTCGGCGATGCCCAGCTTGCCGGCCACCGCTTGCGCGGTGGTGGCGTTGTCGCCGGTGAGCATCGCCACGCGCAGGCCGGCCGCCTTGAGTGCCGCCACGATCTGCGCCGCCTCCGGCTTGATGCGGTCGGCCACCGCCAGCAGGGCAGCGGGCGCACCATCGACGGCGAGGTGCATCACGGTGGCGCCCTGCCCGCGCAAGGCCTCGGCGCGGGCGTTCACCGTGTCGTCGACGGCAATGCCAAGTTCCTGCAGCAGCTTCGCGTTGCCCAGCGCCACCGCGCTGCCCTCCACCGTGGCGACCACGCCGCGGCCGGCAAGTGCGCGGAACCCCGTGGCCGCGGGCGAAGCCACGTTTTCGGCATCGGCAGCGCTCACGATGGCGTGTGCCAGCGGATGCTCGCTGGGCCGTTCCAGCGCGGCCGCCAGCGCCAGCAGGCGCTCGCGCGATTGGCCGTCCAGCGACACCAGTTCGACCAGCGCGGGCCGGCCCTCGGTGAGCGTGCCGGTCTTGTCCACCACCAGGGTGTCGATGTCGCGCAACGCCTCGATCGCACTGGCGTCCCTGAACAGCACGCCATGCTGCGCGCCGCGCCCGCTGGTCACCATGATCGAGATCGGCGTGGCCAGGCCCAGCGCACAGGGACAGGCGATGATCAGCACCGACACCGCGGCGATCAGCGCATGCGCCAGCTGCGGCGATGGCCCGAACACGGCCCAGGCCGCGAAGGCCAGCACGGCCACCGCCACCACCGCGGGCACGAACCACGCGGCGACGCGATCGGCCACGCGTTGCAGCGGCGCCTTGCTGCGTTGCGCCTGCGCCACCAGCGCCACGATCTGCGCCAGCAGGGTTTCGCCGCCCACCTTCTCCGCGCGCATCACCAGCGCGCCGTCGCGGTTCAAGGCGCCGCCGGCCAGCTGGTCGCCCTTGCCCTTGGCCACCGGCATCGGCTCGCCGGTGAGCATGGATTCGTCCACGTGGCTCGCGCCTTCCAGCACCACGCCGTCCACCGGCACCTTCTCCCCGGGGCGCACACGCAAGGTGTCGCCGGCCTGCACCTCGTCCAGCGGCACGTCGGCCTCGCTGCCGTCGGCGGCGATGCGTCGGGCGGTCTTCGGCGCCAGGCCCAGCAGCGCCTTCAATGCCGAGCCGGTGCGGCGCCGCGCGCGCAGTTCCAGGAAATCGCCCAGCGTCACCAGGGTCACGATCACCGCGGCCGATTCGAAATACACGTCCACGCGGCCATGCATGTCGCGGAAGCCGGACGGGAAGATGCCAGGCAGCAGGAAGGCCACCGCGCTGTACGCCCAGGCCACGCCGGTGCCCAGCGCGATCAGCGTGTACATGTTGGGGTGCCACGGTTTCAGCGAACGCCAGCCGCGCGCGAAGAACGGCGCGCCTCCCCACAGCACCACCACGGTGGAAAGCAGCGCCTCGGCCCAGCCCGCGATGCCGGCCCACGGTGCCGGCAGGCGCCAGCCGAACAGGTGCGGCCCCATCGCCAGCAGGAATACCGGCACGGCCAGGCCCACCAGGCTCCAGAAACGGCGCGACATGGTGCGCAGTTCGTTGCCGTCGTCCTCGTCCAGTGTCGGCATCATCGGTTCCAGCGCCATGCCGCACTTGGGGCAGTCGCCGGGGCCGATCTGCCGCACCTCGGGGTGCATCGGGCAGGTGTAGATCGTGCCGGCCGGCGCCGGCGGCGCAGGCTCGCGTTCGCCCAGGCAGGCCGCGGGATCGGCCATGAATTTCTCGCGGCAGCGCGCCGAGCAGAAGTAGTAGTCGTGCCCGGCGTGTTCGGCATGGTGTGCCGTGGTTTGCGGGTCTACCGTCATGCCGCAGACCGGGTCTTTCACCAAACCCGATTCCGAACCCGCTTGACCGTCATTCCGGAGGAAGCCTGCATCCAGTGTCTTGGGCTCCCCATCTTCGGAGTCGCCGGGTCCCGGCTTTCGCCGGGATGACGGCATGGCGATGTGGCTGTGTCCGTGATGGCCATGCGTCGCTGCCTGCATCGGCGGCGCCAACGACACAGTCTTCGATCCGCAACAACCGTCAGCCGCAGCGTGGCCGCCGGCCAGGTAGCGCGCCGGCTCGGCGTCGAACTTCGCCTTGCAGCCGGCGCAACAGAAATACACGTCACGGCCTTCGTGCACGCTGCGATGCTGCACGCCGGACGGATCCACCGCCATTCCACACACCGGATCACGCGCTGCGGCCCCCATGTCGACGGGCACCGATGCGCAGCAGTCGCCCCGGCCGCTCATGGGCGCACCTCTTCGTCGCTCAGCGCGCGCAGGATCGGGCATTCCTCCGGCTTGCCGTGGCCGGGACACGAGGCCACCAGCTGCGCCAGGCCGTCGCGCACGCGCCGCAGTTCGGCGATGCGCTGCTCGATCGCCGCCAGACGCTGCTCGGCGCGCTGCTTCACCGCCTTCACCCCGCGCTGGCGATCGGCCGACAGCGCCAGCAGCTCGCGGATTTCCTCCAGCGTGAAGCCCAGGTCCTTGGCGCGGCGGATGAAACGCAGCTGCGTGACGGTGCCCTCGTCGTAGCTGCGATAGCCGGAGGCGCGCCGCAGCGGCTCCGGCAGCAGGCCTTCGCGCTCGTAATAGCGGATGGTGTCGATGGCTACGCCGACGCGCTTGGCGACGGCACCGATGGTGAGGGAGGCGGTTTGCGTGCTCATGAACCAAGTCTAGACCATTGATCCAGGTCCAGAGTCAAGCGGCGCGCGTCGGGCAGCCGCCTCAGCCGCCCTTGCCGGTTTTCCCCTCCGCGACCGGCTCGGCATTCGGCACCACCGTGATGGTGATCCTGGACGGATGCTGGCTGTCGTGGTGGATCACGTTGCGGGCGATGACGCCCTTGGCCTCGTCGTAGTTGTTGCCGCCGGTGTTGAGGTTGCGGTCGAAGCGCGGGAAGTTGCTGCTGGAAACGTCCACGCGCAGCTTGTGCCCCGGCTTGAAGTAGTAGCTGGTGTCGATCGGCTGGAAGGTGACCTTGTACGTCTGGCCGGGCGACATCCACGCCAGCGGCTTGTCGTAGCCGTTGCGGTAGCGCATGCGCTGGATGTTCTCGGTGATGTTGAACGCGCGGCCGTCGGGATACACGTCGATCACCTTGAAGGTGAAGTCGGTGTCTTTCGCGCTCGAGGAAACATACAGCGTCACCGTGATCGGCCCGCTGACCTCGGTGCCGTGCTCGAACGGCTTGGAGTCGTAGACCAGGATGTCGTTGCGGGCTTCCTGCGGACGCTGGTCGTAGGACCCGAATTTCACCGCCGAGCCCTGGCAGCAACCGCCGCCGCCGAAGGTGGGCACGGGGTTTTCCGGGTCGTAGACGAACTTGTCGGGATGGTCCGCGGCGGGCGGCGCGTCGACGAGCTTGCCGTTGCCGTAGAGCGTGTTGGCCTGGCCTTCGCTGGCGAAGTAGAGATCCCTCGTCGTGGCCCCGGCCGGCGGCCAGGTGTCGGCCTTTTTCCAGCGGTTCGCGCCCATCAGGTAGTACATCACCCTGGGCTGCTTATCCAGTATGGCGCTGTCTTCGCCCTTGAGGAAGTGGTCGAACCAGCCGTAGACGAGGTCGCCGTAGTCGAAGCGCGCATCGCCCACGTCGAGGTCGCCGATCATGGTGTGCTCGCTGGCGCGCGTATACGCGCAGTGCAGCGCCGGCGCGATGATCGCGTACTGCTGGTCGGCGACGGCCTTCGGCGCGGTGCGGCGCACCTCGTTGTAGGCGGCGAGGTTGGGCGATACGGAAACGTCGAACCAGCTCATGAACCACAGGCCCGGCTTGCTGACCTTGAGCTTTTCGTTCCACAGCCCGCCCTTGTACCAGGCGGGGTCGTTGGGCGCGCGCGCGATCATGTCGCCGCCGGTGGCCACCGGCATGCGCGTCTCGAAGATGCCCGGCGGACCGCCCACGGCCTTGATGATGTCCTGCTCGGGCAGGTGCCAGAACGCCTTGTTCCAGTCGACCGGCGGCATCTGCGGGGCGAGGTCGTAGAAGTGCGACGCATTGATCAGGTCAGCCTGCGAGGTGTCGTGCGGGAACAGCGGGCGCGTCTGGTTCTGGATGCCGTAGTCGTAGATCCAGGAAATGAACAGCATCTGCACCGCGCCGCCTCGGTACCAGTTGCCCTGTTCGTAGTACGGGCCGACCTTGCCTACGCCGGCGCCGAAACCCTGCACGTTGAACGTGGCCAGCGCAGGATCGTTCTGCGCCACCACGGCAAGCTGCCACTCGGCGGTCGACGAGCAGCCGGTGGTGCCGACCTTGCCGTTGGACCACGGCTGCGAGGACATCCACTTGAGCTCGTCGCTGCCGTCGCTCAGCGGCATGCCGAGGATGTCGTAGTTGCCCTCGGAGAAGAAATGGCCGCGCTCCTGCATCTCCACGTACGCGTAGCCGTGCTTGACCGCATCGAGCTCGCGCGTCATGTCGCGCGGTGCGCCGAGCTTCACGTCCCAGAAATTGAAGTTGTACGGCGTGCGCGAAAAGATGATCGGCACCTTGCCCGCGCCCTTCGGGCGATAGATGTCGGCGGCCATCAGCTTGCCGTCGCGCATCTTCACCATCACCTTGCGGTCGATCACCGCGACCTGCTCGAGCTCCTTCTCGATGGCGTTGCGCTTGGCGATCAACTGGGCCTGCGGATCGGGCCTCTGTTGCGCGGCGGCCGGAGTGGCCACGGGCAGCGACAGTCCGTATGCAACCCACGCACAGGCGAGGGCGGAAGCCAGCGGGTTGAGGCGCATGCTTGAATCCCCTACGGGTGTTTCCCGAGTGTCAGGCAGCCGGCGGGCCCAGGGAACATGACTAAGGACATACGCATCAAGCGGACCGCGACCGGCCTACACCGGCAGCACCGTGGTCTTCTTCACCGTACGCAAGGCCAGCGTGGATTGCACGCGCACCACGCCGGGCAGCTGGGTGAGGATGTCGGTGTGGATGCGCTCGAAGTCGGCGGCATCGGCATAGGCCACGCGCACCATGTAGTCGGCCGCGCCGGCCAGCAGGCAGCACTCGGTGACTTCCGGGTGGCGCTGGATCGCCGCCTCGAACGTGTCGAGCGCGGTGCGGCCCTGCTGGTCCAGCGTCACCAGCACGAAGGCGGTGCCCGGCAGACCCACGGCCTTCTCGTCGAGCAGCATCACGTAGCGCGCGATCAGCCCGCGCTCCTCCAGCAACTTCACCCGGCGCAGGCAGGCCGAAGGCGAGAGGTTGATCTGCTGGGCCAACTCGAGATTGGTCAGGCGACCGTCCTGCTGCAGCAGCCTGAGGATCGCGCGATCGCGCTCGTCGAGGGTCGGGTCAGGATGTGGCATGGAATTTCAATCATCTGGTTGATTCAGCGACAAACATTCTACAAACAAGCCAAAAAGCGATTGAAATCGGCGAGAAATTGCGCGACACGACGATCATACTGCCGCTCCACCGGCATGCATTCCTGCCGACCCGCCATTCCATCTTTCCAGCAAGAGAGCCGTAGCCATGCGTATCGGTGTGCCGAAGGAAATCAAGAACCACGAATACCGCGTGGGGCTCGTCCCGTCGTCCGTGCAGGAACTGCTGCACCACGGCCACCAGGTCGTGGTGGAAACCGGCGCCGGCCTGGGTGCCGGCATCGGCGACGCCGACTACGTCGCGGCGGGCGCCACCATTGCGAACGGCCCCGATCCGATCTTTGCCGAAGCCGACATGATCGTGAAGGTGAAGGAACCGCTGGCGGCGGAGCGCAGGAAGCTCCGCAAGGGCCAGATCCTGTTCACCTATCTGCACCTTGCCCCGGACCTGGAACAGACCAGGGATCTGATCGCTTCGGGCGCCATCTGCATCGCCTACGAGACCGTCACCGCCGCGAACGGTTCGCTGCCGCTGCTCACCCCGATGTCCGAGGTCGCCGGCCGGCTCGCCCCGCAGGTGGGCGCGCATTCGCTGGAAAAAGCCCAGGGCGGCCGCGGCGTGCTGCTGGGCGGCGTGCCGGGCGTGCCGGCGGCGGAAGTCGTGATCCTGGGCGGCGGCGTGTCTGGCACCCATGCGGCCACCATCGCCGTGGGCATGGGCGCCAAGGTCACCGTGGTGGATCGTTCCGCCGACGCGCTGAAGCGCCTCTCGGCCCAGTTCGGCACCGCGATCTCCACCGTGTTCTCCACCCGTGCCGCCATCGAGGAACTGGTGCGCCGCGCCGACCTGCTGATCGGCACCGTGCTGATCCCGGGCGCTGCCGCGCCGAAGCTGGTCACCCGCGCGATGCTGAAGACGATGAAGCCGGGCTCTGTGATCGTCGACGTCGCGATCGACCAGGGCGGCTGCGTGGAAACCTCGCACGCCACCACCCACGCCGACCCGACCTACGTGGTCGACGGCGTGGTGCACTACTGCGTCGCGAACATGCCGGGCGCGGTGGCGCGCACCTCGACCTTCGCGCTCAACAACGTGACCCTGCCGTTCGCGCTCTCGCTCGCGAACAACGGCTGGAAGCGGGCGCTGGCGCAGGACGTGCACCTGCGTAACGGCCTCAACGTGTGCGAAGGCAAGCTGACCTGCGAGCCGGTGGCCCAGGCACACGGCCTGCCGTACGTGAAGGCGGAAACGGCGATCGGGATGTAAGCCTCCGCGGCGCGACCGTTCCGCGACGATCGCGGAACGGTCGCCATCCACCAGGGCCACGCGCACCCGTGCCTGGCCTTGGTGCACGGTCCATCCGGATCGACGACCGGGCCCGAGGGCTCAGGCGGTCATCCGCCTGCCATAGCCGGTGGGCGTGATGCCCATGACCTGGCGGAACATGACGCAGAAGGCGCTGCAACTGGCGTAGCCGGCGTCACGCGCCACGCTCTTGATCGAAGCGCCCGCATGCAACCGGCTCAACGCACGGGCCAGCCGCACGTGCTGCCGCCAGCGCACGAAGCTCATCTTCAATTCGCTCTCGAAGAGCCGCGCCAGGGTCCGGCTGCTCGCGCCCACCTGTAGCGCCAGCTGGTCGAGCGTATCGGCCCGGGACGGGTCGGCCAGCAGGCGGCCGCACACCTTCTTCAGCCGCGGATCCGACGGCGTGGGAATGTGGATGGCTGCCTCGTCGGCGCCATGCAGTTCGTGCAGCAGCAGCGGCAGCATCATGCGCATCCGTTGCGCCTCCCCGGTCCCGTGCGCGCCGACCATCGCCAGGATGAGTTCGCGGAGCAGGTCCGTGATCGCCAGGATCCTGCAATGGTCGCCGAGCAGCGCCCCCGCGGCGCGGTCCAGATACAGCGTGCGTATCGCGACATGGCCTTCCATGCGGATCTCGTGCGGCATCGCGGCGGGCACCCACAACGAACGCTGCGGCGGCACGATCCAGATGCCTTCGCGGGTCGTCACCTGCATCACGCCCGACGCGGCGTAGATGAGTTGCCCACGCTTGTGCCGATGCCGCGGGATGAGGCACCCCTTCGGGTAATCCTTGGCCAGCGCGGTCGCCGGCCATGCCGGGGGCGAACCGGCGCGCTGTCTGGAATGCGACACAGCATGGCCTCCTGTCGATATACGGACACCGCTAGGCTGATTCTGGGTGAATGGCGGCTCCACGGCAATGCAATGCCCCGGTTTCGCCGACGCGCTGTGCGTCACCCGCGAAGCAGGCACGACTGGAGGCCATCCGATGAACGACCACCCCATCTCGCGACGCACGGTACTCAAGGCAGGCGCGGCCATCGCCGGGGCGCTCGCGCTGGGCGGGCAGCCGCTCGTTGCGGAACCCCGAAACGCGCCGGAACATCCGACCCTCGTCGTGCTCTGGCTCAATGGCGGCCCGGCAGGCCTGTTCAACAGCGCGGACTCGTTCCTTTCCAGCGGCGCATTCGGGGTGACCGCCGACAACGTCCGCCATCTCGGCAACGGCCTTTGCGTCGACGCGGGTTCGCTTGGCGCCCTGCCCGGCACGGCCCTGGTGCACATGGCCTCGATCGATTTCCGACACGGCCTCTATCCGCACGCGGATGCACGCGCGGCGGTGCTGGAAAGCGCATCGCGCAGCCGGCTGCTGCGCATGGCCGCGGCCATGCCGGATGCGGCGGCCCGCTGCGTGGTCGTGAACAGCCTCGGCCTGCCGGTCGGCGTCGCGGCGGCGCCCCCGGCGGAAGGCCTCATCGCGCTGGAGCGCAGCCTCAGCCTCGACGACGCGCGCAGGCATGTGCCGGCCGGGCAACTCGACGCCATCCGCAGCGCCTACGGCGTGCCCGCCGGAAGCACCGCCATCGACAGCCAGCGCGCGACCTTCGCCGGTGTCGAATCGATGATCCACGCCGGCGCCGGCGTGATCTTCGCGCAGCCGGCCTACACGGGACGCCCCGACCGGCAGTTCGACACGCATCACGACGACACCGGGACGCTGGCACGCGACATCATGGCCCCCATCACGCCATCGCTGATCACTTTCCTCGACCGCGTGATGGCCCTGCCGCGGCGCAATGTGGTGACGCTGCTGACCGGCGAATTCAGCCGGACGCTGCCTGGCTCGGATCATGCGCCGGGCGGCACGGCGACGGCCATCGGCAAGTACGTCAGGACCGGCACCGCCGGACGGCAGGGGCCCGGCGGCTCGCCACCCGAGCACGCTTCAACGCCGGAAGGTCTCTGGGCCTACGTTGCAGCAGCCCTGCGTCTGCACGGGTCCCCGTTTGGTCGCAATCCACATCGCGAGCTGATCGCCTGAGCCAGTCCTGCCCGGTCAAGCCGTTTCGTCTTCCACCGCGACGAATCCGCCGGTCTGCCGCTTCCACAACCGGGCGTACAACCCGCCGCGGGCGACCAGTTCCGCGTGCGTGCCGGTTTCCACGATGTGCCCCTTGTCCAGCACCACGAGACGGTCCATGCGGGCAATCGTGGACAGGCGATGGGCGATCGCGATCACCGTCTTGCCCTGCATCAGCAGGTCCAGGCTTTCCTGGATCGCCGCCTCGGCCTCGGAATCCAGCGCGCTGGTGGCTTCGTCCAGCACCAGGATCGGCGCGTCCTTCAGCAGCACGCGGGCGATCGCGATGCGCTGGCGCTGGCCGCCGGAAAGCTTCACGCCACGCTCGCCCACCAGCGCCTCGAAGCCCGTGCGGCCTTCGCCGTCGCTGAGCGATGGAATGAACTCGTCGGCGCGTGCCTTGCGCACGGCCTCCAGAATCTGCGCCCCGCTGGCATCGGGGCGGCCGTAGAGGATGTTGTCGCGGATCGAGCGGTGCAGCAGCGAAGTGTCCTGGGTCACCACGCCGATCTGCGAGCGCAGGCTTTCCTGGGTCACCTGTGCCACGTCCTGGCCGTCGATGGTGATCTGGCCGCCTTCGAGGTCGTACAGGCGCAGCAGCACGTTGACGAGGGTGGACTTGCCCGCGCCGCTCGGCCCCACCAGGCCGATCTTCTCGCCCGCGCGCACGGCGAGATCCAGCCCGGAAATCACCCCGCCCTGCTTGCCGTAGTGGAAATGGATGTCGTGGAAATGCACGGCGCCGCGCGTCACCTCCAGCGGCATCGCGCCCTCGCGGTCCTGCACCGCGCGCGGCTGCGCGATAGTGGTGATGCCGTCCTGCACCGTGCCCACGTCCTCGAAGATGCCGTTGACCACCCACATGATCCAGCCGGACATGTTGCTGATGCGGATCACCAGCCCGGTGGAGAGCGCGATGGCGCCCACGGTGACGCGCCCCTCGCTCCACAGCCACAGCGCCAGCGCCGACGTGCCGGCGATCAGCAGGCCGTTCAGCGCGGTGATGCTGGCGTCCATCACGGTGGTGACGCGGGTCATGCGCTGGGTCTTCTCGGTCTGCTCGGCCATCGCCTCGGCCACGTAGGCCTCCTCGCGGCGGCCGTGCGCGAACAGCTTCAGCGTGAGCACGTTGCCGTAGCCGTCCACGATGCGCCCCATCAGCTTGGAACGCGCCGCCGAGGCCAGCCACGAGCGCTGCTTGATGCGCGGGATGAACAGCGCCAGCGCGCCCACGTACAGCACCACCCACACCAGCAGCGGCAGGGCCAGCCACGCATCGGCGTGCGCGAACAGCGCCGCCGCGCTGCCGGTGTACACCACCACGTACCAGATCGCGTCGACGATCTGCACGGTGGACTGCCGCAGCGCGCTGCCGGTCTGCATGATGCGGTTGGCGATGCGCCCGGCGTAGTCGTTCTGGAAGAAGCCCAGGCTCTGGCGGATCACGTAGCGATGGTTCTGCCAGCGGATGCGCGTGGTGAGGTTCGGCACGATGGCCTGGTTCACCAGCAGGTCGTGCAGCGCGTTGAAGATCGGCCGCGCCACCACGATCACCAGCGCCATCAGCAGCAGTTCGCGCCCGTGGCGATGGAAGAAATCCGCGGACGGCACTTCCTTGGCCAGATCCACCACGCGACCGATGAAGCCGAACAGCGCCACCTCGATACCCGCCACGCAGAAACCCACCACCACCACGGCCGCGAACAGCGGCCACACCTGGCGCAGATAGAACAGATAGAAGCGCCCAACGGACGCCGGCGGCATGCCGTCGTGCGGCTCCTTGAACGCGTCGACCAAGGATTCGAACCAGCGGAAGATCATGGGGAGCGCATGAAGCGGATGGACCCCTAGCGTGGGTATCCACGAGCCTGTTCGCAAGGGGCGAACGGCATGGACAAGCCGTCGTTTCGCGCCGTGGCGAAACCTCTGCTGCCACCGTGCTGGCAGCATGGTTGCCGCAGGATTCGCCCGAGAGCCTGGAGCAAGCATGCCCGTCGTCGCCACCGATCGCCCACGTCCGCTCGTCCTGGTCACCGCCACCACCAGCCTCGGTTTCCTGGTCGTGCAGCTGGACGTCTCCATCGTCAACGTGGCGCTGGTGCGCATCGGCCATGCGCTGCACGGTGGCATGGCCGGCCTGCAGTGGGTGGTCGACGCGTACACGCTGGCCTTCGCCACCTTCCTGCTCTCGGCCGGCGCGCTGGGCGACCGGCTGGGGGCGCGGCGCGTGTTCGTGCTGGGGCTGGGCGTGTTCGGCGCCGCCTCGCTGGCCTGTGCGCTGGCGCCCAGCCTGCCGCTGCTGGTGGCGGCGCGTACCGTGCAGGGCCTGGGCGCGGCGCTGCTGATGCCCTGCTCGCTGGCGGTGCTCAACCATGCCTGCGGCGACGACGCACCGGCACGTGCCCGCGCACTAGGCCTGTGGACCGCCGCCGGCGGCGTGGCGCTGTCGGCGGGCCCGCTGGTGGGCGGCTTGCTGATCGGCCGCTACGGCTGGGCCAGCATCTTCTACATCAACCTGCCGCTGTGCCTGCTCGGCATGGCGATGGCGTGGCGATGGCTGGACGAGACGCCGCGCCATCGTCACGAAGGCGGTCTCGATCTCGCCGGCCAGCTCTGTGCGGTGGCGATGCTGTTGGGTGCGACCAGTGCGGTGATCGAGGCTGGCGACATGGGCTGGCATGCGCCGCGCGTGTGGTGTTTGCTGGCCTTGGGCGCACTGGCCGGCCTCGCCTTTTTGCGCATCGAATCGCGCAGCCGCGCGCCGATGCTGCCGCTGGGCCTGTTCCGCCAGCGCGCCTTCGCTGCCGCCACCGCGGTGGGCTTGGTGGTGAACTTCGCCCTGTACGGCACGATCTTCGTGCTGAGCCCGTATTTCCAGCGCGTGCGCGGCTATTCGCCCTCCGCCACCGGACTGGCCTTCCTGCCCTTCATGGTCGCCGTCACCGTGGCAAACGTGGCGGGGAGCCGGCTGGCCGCACGCATCGGCCCGCGCTGGCCGATGGCCGTGGGTCTGTTGCTCGGCGCCACGGGCTTCGCCCTGCTGCTGGGTACGGACGCCGGCACCGGCTATGCCGCACTGATGGCGCGTCTGCTGCTGATCCCGATCGGCGTGGGCGTGGCGGTGCCATCGATGACCGCCACCGTGCTGTCCAGCGTGCCGCGCACCCGCTCCGCACTGGCCGCCGGCGTGCTCAACACCGTGCGCCAGGCCGCCGGCGCGGTGGGCGTGGCAGCGTTCGGCGCGCTGGCCGGCGACAGCATCCTGCACGGCCTGTGCGTGGCCGCGTTGCTGTCCGCCGGGCTGCTGATGCTGGCTGCGTTCACGGCAATGCTGGGCGTGCGTACTGCCTGAACGCCGGCACGCCGCAACGTGGGCGACTCCGCGACATCGATTGACCACCCACGACGCGGCCCGGATCATGCCGGGATGCCTACCCTTTCCCGTCGTCGCCTGCCGGCATTGCCGGCCCTCCTGCTGGCCCTGGTGCTGGCCTTCGGCACTGCCCCTGCATGGGCGCGCGCCGATGCGGACACCGCCGCTCCCGCCGCCACGCCGGCGCAGACCCTGCAGCAGTTGAGCGACCAGCTCGACGCGGTGAAGGCCGCGCTGAAGGATGCGCAGAAAAACCAGATCGACAGCAGCGCGCTGGCCGAGCTGCGCACCCGCGCGATGCAGGTGCAGGACCAGGCGCGCCAGCTGGCCGACAGCCTCGCGCCGCAGATGACGGCCCTGCAGGCGCAGCTCACCGTGCTAGGGCCGCCGCCGGCCAAGGGCGCTCCGCCGGAAGCGCCCGAGGTCGCCGCGCAGCGCCGCCAGCTGGACAAGGCGCAGGCCGGCCTCAACGCGCAGATCGTGCAGGCGAAATCGCTGGGGCTCGATGCCTTGCAACTGGTGGCGCAGATCACCGGCCTGCGCAACGACCAGTTCCAGGCGCGCCTCGCCGCGCGCACGGACACCCCGCTCGGCCATGCGTTCTGGTCCGACCAGGCGCGTTCGCTGCCGAACGACCTGACCCGCTTCCAGCGCCTCGCCGCGCGCTGGTCCGAGGCCTGGAGCGACGCGTGGCAGCCGCCGAACCGGCAGCCGCTGCTGCTGTGCCTGGCCGCCGCCGTGCTGCTGCTCGCCGGCGGCCGCTGGACGCTGCAGCGGCTGTGGCAGTTCGTCGCCGCGCGCTGGCTTCCGGATGGCCACCTGCGCCGCAGCGCGATGGCGACGTTGATGGCGCTGTCCACCGCGCTGGTGATCGGCTTGGCCGCGAAGCTGGTGTACCTGGGCCTAGCCTGGAACGACGCGCTGGACACCGACCTGGATGCGATGGCCGCCTCGGTGGTGCGTGCCATCGGCTTCGCCGCGTTGATGGCCGGGCTGGGCAGCGCACTGCTGTCGGCCCAGCGCAGCTCGTGGCGGTTGCTGCCGTTGTCCGACATCGCGGCACGCCGGCTGCGACGCTTTCCGTGGCTGCTCGGCGGCGCCGCGCTGCTGCTGGGCCTGACCGAGCGGATCATCCGCAGCATCGGCTCCAGCCTGCCCGCCACGGTGCTGCTGCACGCCTTGCTGGCACTGCTGGTCAGCGCGCTGATCGCCCTGGCGCTGCTGCACCTGCGCCATGCGCGGCGCGAGGCCAACGCGGCCGGCGATACCCAGGCGCGCCGGCCGTTGTGGGTGGGCCTGCTGAGCTTCGCCGCCGCGCTGGGCGTGGTGCTGTGCTGGCTGGCGGTCTGCACCGGCTTCATCGCACTGGCCTTCTTCGTGGCCTGGCAGATGCTGTGGGTCGGCATGGTCGCCGCCTGCCTGTACCTGCTGATGCAGCTGGTGCGCGACCTGTTCGAGGTGCTGCTGTCTCCGCACGGCCGCAGCGGCCAGCACCTGCAGGCCGGCTTCGACCTCGCTCCCGCCACGCTGGAGCAGGCTGCCACCGTGCTCAGCGGCATCGTCCGTGTGCTGCTGGCGCTGGCCGCGCTGGCGCTGGTGCTGGCGCCGTTCGACGCCGGCCCGGCGGAGCTGGCGCAGCGCACGCTGCAGCTGTTCAGCGGGCTCAAGCTGGGCCAGCTCAACATCGAGCCCGGCACCGTGCTGGGCGCGGTCGCGGTGTTCGTGCTGGGGCTGGTGGCGCTGCGCATGCTCAAGCGCTGGCTGCGGGACCAGTTGCTGCCCACCACCGCGATGGACCCGGGCATGCGCGACTCCATCGTCACCCTGCTCGGCTACCTGGGCGGCGTGCTGGTGTTCGCGCTGGCGCTGGCCGCGCTGAACGTGAGCCTGCAAAGCATCGCGTGGATCGCCAGCGCGCTGTCGGTGGGCATCGGTTTCGGCCTGCAGGCGGTGGTGCAGAACTTCATCTCCGGCCTGATCCTGCTGGTGGAGCGACCGGTGAAGGTGGGCGACTGGGTGAGCCTGTCCAGCGAGGTCGAGGGCGACATCCGCCGCATCAACGTGCGCGCCACCGAGATCCAGCTGTGGGACCGCTCCACCGTGATCGTGCCGAACTCGCAGCTGATCACCCAGAACGTGCGCAACGTGACCCACGCCAGCGCGCAGGGCCGCGTGCGCATCCTGCTGCCGATGCCGCTGGACACCGATGCGGCGCGCGCGCGCCAGCTGATGCAGGACGCACTGAAGGCGCACCCCGCCACGCTGAACACTCCGCCTCCGGTGGTGCGGCTGGACAACATCAACGCCAGCTCGATGACCTTCAGCATCACCTCCTACGTGCGCAGCCCGCGCGACGTGACGGCGGTGAAGAGCGACCTCCTGTTCGACATCCTGGCCCGCCTGCGCGAGGCGCAACTGCCGCTGTCCACGCCGCAGAGCATGGTGGTGCGCACGCTGGGGCCGCTGGGCGAGGACAGCCCCGCCGCGCCGTCCCAGGCATCGTGACGCCAGTGCTGAAAAGCCTGCAGTAGCGGGCGATCCCGGGGTTGTAGCCGTGTGCGCCACCCACGCAGCGCTCCACGGCATACGACATAGCCCAGGGATGTCATCGCCACACACAAGCGAAGGCCGGCTTGCGCCGGCCTTCGCATTCCGCACCATCCGCTGGTGGCGATGGCTTGCCGTGGCTTACGGCGTGCAGGCCTTGCCATGCTCGGCGTGGTTGCCCTTGGCCTTGGCGTCGGCCTCGCTCATGTACTCGCCATGCTTGGTCTTGCCATACCACTTGTCGCCCTGGCAGTGGTAGACCTTGCTGCCTTCGTTGACCCAGACCATGCCCGGGCCGCCGCCCGGCGCCGCGGTGGCGGCCGGCTTGGTCCATGCCATCGACTTCTTCGACGCGGCCGCAGGAGCCGCGGCGGCAGCCGGTGCGGCAGGCGCAGCAGCGGCGGCAGGTGCGGCCGCCTCCGCGGCAGCCGCCGTCTTCGACGACTTCTTCGACGCCTTGGCCGGGGCGGCGTCGGCGGCGTACCACTCCTTCACGCCCTTGTGGCCCTTGCAGGAGCCGCGCTTGGTGGCGTTGCTGGTGTAACTGCCGTCCTTGCACTGGCCGGTGGAACCGGCGGGCGCGGCGGATTGCTGCGCCTGGACGGCCGGCATGGCCAGCAGGCAGCCAAAGGCCAGGGAAAACACGATGGACGCTTTCATCTTCAGACTCCCTCCCACACGATGTTGGTTCTTGCGGCGACCGACGCCCTTTTCGCAACGGGCCCCATGCCGCCGCCCCATGCGCGCCGGCCTTGTCCGCCTCGGCGGGACCTGGCCATGCGCCATGGCAGCCCAAGCGCCAGTGATCCCGCGCTTGCCGCGCGACTATGCTGCAAAACCACGTGAGCGCAATGCGACGACGCGCACGCCGTTCATCCCGGAGTCCGCCTCGCCCCGCTCGCCGGACAGATCAGGCCACCGCCCCGGCACGGAGTTGCGCCATGGCGCCGTTCCCATCCTGCGTCATCGCGGCGGCATGGCGCAGATCAGGTGACCCGCGCCATGCCAGCACCAGGTCAGGGCGCCGCGGCCGCCGCCGGCTTCAGCGTGGAGTGCGGCCGTGCCACGGCATACATCTGCCAGCTGATGTCCTTCAGCAGACCCTGGCGATCCTTGCCCACGACGTACAGGTCGAAATGCGTGCGGTCCGGGATGAAGCGGATGTCGGACTTCGCGTGCAGGCCGTCCAGCACGGCCTTGAGTTTGTGCGCGGCGCCGTCGAGGTAGAAGGTGTCGGCGGTGCCCACGTAGAGGTGGATCTTGCCGTCCAGATAGGGCTTCAGCTCGGGCCAGTGCTGCACGAGGCGATGCGCGATGTCGTAATGGTCGCGCCAGTACGCCACCACGGCGGGATCGACGGCGCCGGTGTCGCGGTCGAACATCGGCTCGGGCCGACCATCCTTGCCCTTGGGCGAGAATACCCAGTCGAACGAGGCCATCTGGCCGCCGTAGGGGCCCATCACGCGTTCCAGCTGGGCGAACTGCTGGTAGGTGGCCAGCACCTTGCCCTTGTCGCGCACCAGCGGGTACGGCGTGCCGTCGCTCTTGCGGTAGACGTTGGCGTGCGGCGCGTACAGGTCCACGCCGGTGAAGTCGTGGAAGTCGCTGGGGTCGGGCGAGGTGGACCAGGTGCCGCCGAAGACCTTCGGGTAGCGCGTCTGCAGCCACAGCGTGGCCCAACCGCCCGACGAATGGCCTTGCAGGAAGCGGCCGCTGGGCTTCGCATCCATGCGATACGTCTTTTCCAGCTGCGGGATCAGCTCGGTGGTGAGCGCGACGCCCCACGGACCGTTGTTCACCGAATCGGCGAACTCCGTGGTGCCGGTGGGGCTGGATTGGTCGAGGAACACCCAGATCATCGGCGGCATCTGCTTTTCCGCCGTGGCGCCGTAGACCATCGCGGCGCTGCCCGCCAGCGTGTCCGTGTCGCCGCCGTAGCCGTGCGTGTAGTACACCGTGGGATAGGTCGTCGCGCCCTTGGCGTCGTAGCCCGGCGGCAGCATCACCCAGCCGCGCATGTGGATGGGCCGGCCCCAGAACGCGCTCAGCGCGGGGCTGACGAAGTCGATGGCCTGCGTGTGCCGGCGCGCCTCGTCGAAATGCTTGAGCGAGGTCTCGCTCATGTAGCGCTTCGGGATGTCCCACGCCTTGCGCTCCGGCAATGTATCCGCGAGCGTCAGGTCGGGTATGGCCGCAGTCGGCAGATGCAGCTTCACCACCTTGCTCACCAGATCGCCGCCGTCGCGGCCGTGGTAGTTGTAGTCGTGGTGCACGTCGAGCACGGCCTGCACGTAGTAGTCGCCCGGCGGCAGCTGCGACCAGCCGGTGGGGAACGCAGCGTGGTCGGCGTCGATGTCGATCGTCTGCCCCGGCGCGAGCCGGCTCACCTCGCGGGCGGCCACCGCGGTCTGGGTGGGGAAGAACGGACTGGTGTCCACCTCCTCCACCTTGCCGTCGCCGCCGTGCTCCTTCGCCGCGGCCTCGGCGTCCTTCACCGTGGTCGCGAACAGCAGCAGGCGACCGGACACCGGCTGCGTCCCGGCGCCGCCCAGTTGCACGTGGAAGAAACGGTGCGCGGGTGCGGCTGGCGCGGTGTCGCGCGCGAACGCGGTGGCGGAGAACAGCAGGCCGCAACTGAGCAGCGCGGCGACGACGGGACGACTGGTACGCATGGTGATCCCCTTTGGTTGGCCTTTGAGCCCCTCTCCCACCGGGAGAGGGGTTGGGGTGAGGGTCCGGCCGTAGCGTGATGCACGGCGAGACCGAACCCTCATCCGCCCTCTACTCACGCCATCCATGGCGTTCGCCCTACGGGCCAGCTTGCGCTGTTCCGCAGGCGCTCCTGCGCCTGCAGGTCGGGCACCTTCTCCCGGAGGGAGAAGGAAAAACACTGCTATCTAGTCCTTACTTGTCGGCCGCCTTCACCGGCACCGGCCGCAGATCCTGGAAATCGAAGCTGAAATCGGTCAGCGGCGAGATCGGCTTGATGCGCATCTCGCGCACGTGGCCGTCGTCGTCCAGCGCGAAGTTGACGA